>Ga0194116_10007761_pt1 | contig 11003 bp, 13 predicted proteins | sample TA2MahsurfametaG_4_FD_148617 | JGI IMG/M metagenome (GOLD analysis project Ga0194116, IMG submission 148617) | Freshwater microbial communities from Lake Tanganyika, Tanzania - TA2015008 Mahale S9 surface | ecosystem: Environmental > Aquatic > Freshwater > Lake | place: Tanzania: Lake... | reverse complement strand
CAATCCCCAATCCCCAAAAAAATTAAAAACGAATTTTTCTTGGTTTAGATAAAGAGGTTTTTCTTTAAAACAATCATTTAAGAAATTTTATTTTTTTAATTTCTCCAAATTTAAATAAATATTGCATTTTTAATCAAATCTTTAAAAAATATGTTTTTTGATGCTAAAAAGTTAAAAAACTTTATATTTTCTAAATTTTCTTGAAACATACTATTCTGACCTTCATTAAAAATACTGATCTCTATTTAATAAAATTATTTATTTTCCATAAGATTAAAAATTTTTTCAATTTTTTCTTTTTTTGAATAGCTAAACAAACAACAAATATTCCGTTAATTTGAAATTCACAATGTAAATTATTGGAAAAAAAAATTTAAAACAACACAAGCAAATTTTTCTTAATTTTTTCATAAGAATGATTAATAGTTAAATACAATCAATTATTAAAATTATCAATCTTATCTGATAATTTAATCAAGTGTATATCATCACACAAATTTGAAAATTTCAAATCTTATCAGAAAATTTTATTTATTTTTTAGCCAAAATTTAATATAAAAGGCTAAATTTAACTATAAATTCAAAAAAGGAAATAAAATGAACTCAGAAACTCCAAGATCAAGAATTCAATCAGTAAAATGCAATTTCCCTCCTGGAGGCCAAACAAATTTTCAAATGGGATGGGGATTACCAAATGATCCAGTTACCAAAGACACAAAATTAACTTCCAAAAATTATGGATCGAATTATAATACCGTTAATGTTAACGATAAAGAAAATTTTAATAAAATGAATATAATTGCCGGAGTTAGCACACAATCAAAAGATTCCGGATATGGAAAACCAAAAATTAATCTTTTCCAAGATTACAATTACGCAGAAAAAACTACTTCAATAAAAGTCACTCAAAATCCTGGAGGAAGAAGTAATGTATGCTTTGGAACTGATTCTTCTAATTATGAAGAATACAGAAGAAAAAAATAAATTCTGAATTTTAAAAAATTTATTTTTTAAAATTATTTAATAATCAGTTTATTTCTGGCTGTTTAAAAGAAGATAAGCTTGATTACTTAATTTTCAGGCTTATTAATTCCAAAAATAATCAGAAAAGGAATACTAGTTATTATTTATTATATATAATATTCATGTTTATTATAAACTTAATTGAAAAAAATTTTATGAAATAAACTTCTCGAATCATTTATATTTATTTAAATTTTGAGTGTCCAAAGGCCTAATTTTTTATAATAAGATTTTTTTACTTAGATTATTGAAAAAACAAATTAATAATCTTTGATAGTTTTCATAATTTAAAATTAAATTTAGATTATTATTAAAAATAATAAAAATGAAATTTAATCAAAAGGAAGATGATTTGAAGAATAGTGATGGGAATAATATTTTAGGAAGTTTTGATTTCGGTCAAATTGAAGAATTAGATCCATCTTTATTTGAAGGTCATAGATTAGCTTATGATAGAGAAGTTCCTTTTGAATTGAGGTTAGAAGATAATAATGGACCTCAAGAAGTTGCATCTTTTGAAGCTATAAGAGCTAAAATTCTTATAATGGGAGATGAAAACAGTCCAACACATATAAGAATTGAACTTTCGTGTGAGAATGATTTATTTTTCCATTTTACTAATGAGTAAAATTTAATTTAAACGTTAAATTATTTTATATATTTTTTTTTAAATTTTAATTTAAAGATTTTTCAAATCTAGCTTTTTTTGGTCTAAATTTTTTTTTAATCTTTTTTATTGAGATAAAAATTCTTAATCTTTCTATAAATTGTTTATTGCTTTCTTAAATAGTTTAATCAAATGAAATAAATTTTTACAAAATAGTTTGAATGAGGAAACTTTCAAAAATTTGCAAGAAAATCAGAAATTATGTATTTCATTTAAAGAATATGGAAATTTATGTAAAAAATTATTTAACAATTGCATCAATGAACCTCAAAGGTATTTTGGGAAAATAAACTTGAAATTGAACTTAATGATTAATTAATGATTAAATAAATTAACTTAATTTAAATAATTCAGTTACATCGCAGTTTTTATCATGCAAAAAGAAGGAAGTGCTAGACTAGATTTTATACAAAATATCGAATATAAATTTCTCGAATTATTATCTTTAGACTTTTACAATTCCCCAGATGATACAGTTAGAAAACAAATTTCTTTCAGGTACAACGCTCTTAAGTCAAAATTAACTTTAATGCAAGATAGGATAGCAACAATAAATAATATTGTGAAAATCAAAAATCCTTCTCTGCTCTTACAAATTCAAAAGACACCTGCGAAATTAAATAATTCCCAAATTTACAAAAATACTCAATCTAATAAAAATTAGGCAGATATTGCTTAGATTTCAATTTTTTGATAGAATTTTATTAATTTTTTAATGATAACTAAATAATCAATTCAATAAATTTTGTATAAAAAAACTTCTTTTTCTTTTTTAAAGGAATAAAATTCTTTAATGAATCCTTAGATTTATTAAATTATTTATATAAATTATATAAACCCTTGAAATTTCAATCGAAATATTTTGATTTATTTTTTTTTATTTCATTTTATTCAAATAGTTTTATTAAGTGAATAATTAAAATTGAAATTGAAAGAATATCGAATTTTTATAAAATTTTATCTTATTTTTAATAAAACTATTAAAATTCCAATTTTTATACAACAGAATTGTTTTTCTTTGTATTAAAAATGCTGAATTTTCCTGTAGCATCAATTCCTTTTCTTTGTCCTATTTTAACACCTCTCATTAAAATTCTCTCTCTTCTTTCTAAAATGGCAACTTTTTTCATATTATAATCTGTATAATCATCCATCCAAGGCATATGATCTCTTGGAATACTTCCCCAATACATATAAGGATTGAAATTATTTGATTTCTTTTTCATTATTTTATAACCTTTAATTTTATTACTAAATTTCTCAAATTTCTAAAAAATATTTGTTATCTTTACCAGATCTAATATTATCTCCTATTGAAGTACCCCAAATTCTACAGTAAGTCAATTGCATTTTTTGAAAAGGTGTAAGATTATTTACATTAAATCCAGATCTTGGATTAGGCTTCATACCGGTTTTGAATCCTGTTAATCTTAATTGGACCATATTTTTCCAATAATTATTTTTAGACTTATTTTTAAAAAAATTATTTATTTCTAATGGGATTTTAAAGAGATTTTTAAAAACATTTAATAATAAGTATTTTTAATTAATAAAAGTATGAATTATGTATGATATTCAAATTTTTTTAAATATACAAAAGAGAATGTATAAATTTTCTTTTTATTTATTATATATTAGGGGATCTTGTTTTTTAAAATGTATTATTTTTAAATTTGAGAAGGAAACTATATTAAATACTAAAAATTTATAAAATAAATAAATAAAATTAATTAATTAGTAATCCTCGAAATACTAAATAAATTATACAAAATTTTCTGTAGGATAAAGTGCTGATCCTCCAGCATTATAATCATAATAAAGTATTTCTCCTTTTTTTATTGATTTTGAAGCATATAATAATACATGAACTTTTCCATCAATATCGTATCTTGAAGAATTAACATTTTGCTTTTTTATTGCTTTTTTATCATTGTTGTTGATACCTGATAAAAATCTGGCAATATTTCCTTGTTTTTCAGGACAAATAACTAAAGATAAAGAGGATGAAGGATGTCTTATAAGTTCCATAATAGAATCATTACTAAAATCAAAAAGTTTTTTTCTTAAAAGACAGACTTCTCCTGTATATTCACAAATAAGAGTATTTTTTTTAATATCTTCAACTGCTCTTACTATATGACCCTAGATTGTTTTAAAAAATAATTTTTTTGCTAAAATAAAAATATTTCTTAAATGAAAATAAGTAATGATTGTTAATTCTATAAAGGTATGTATCTATTTAGAAATAAATTATATTAAATTTAAATTATCTCTCAATTTTAACATCTTTTTATAAATAGAAATACCTGTAAGGGATCTTCTATTATTTCTAATCCTGGATATTCACCTAGTCTTGTCCTTTGTTTCAATTTATAATATATGCGTTTATTATAAGAGCTCATCTTTTGGATTCCTGGTTCCATTTTCGAATTGTTCATTTCTTTAGGACAATCAGGATCTAGAAAAACAAGATCATCACTAAACTCAATATTTTTAAAAATTAAAGCATTTTTGAGATTTTCTTTTAAAATTTCAACTTTCTCTCCAATTAATGGTTTCCATAATACAAATTTAGGATAATAAGCAACATTTTCGTTTTTATTATTGCTAAAATCAAACATGATAATATCATTACTAGGACAATCTTTTAAAAAAGCACTTTCAGATGATTTAGTTAAATTAATTTTACAGTTTTTCTTTGAGCTATTGGCTAAAGTATTCTTTTCATTTTTGAAAAAATCAGATATTTTCATTGAAGCTGATATATTCCTAATAGATTCATTACAAGATCCACATATATTTTTATTATATTCGATTTTATGATTGAGATTTTTCGAAGAATTTTTTTTATTTGAATTATTATTACTATTCGGTAAAATTTTATTACCAGTTTCATTTTCCTTAATAAAGCATTTACTATGAAAGTCTTTTTTGCATCTTGTGCAGGTTTTAAAACAAGAATTAAAATATTCATCTGTTTTATTTTCTGAAATATTCGAAGAAATTTTTATTAAATGCTTATTCGAGTTTTTACTTTTATTAACTCTGCTGGAAATTGATGGTGTTAATAGGTTATTTTTTTCATTTATATTTTCTTTGCAAGAGAAGCATTTCTAAATTTAAAATAAAAAAGAATTAAGAAATTATTTACAAAAATTAGATTTTGAAAATAAAGATTAAATAAAACAGATTAATTATAGTTCAAGAAATTTAACTTTTATAAAGAGAGAATAATTAAAAATTTTTCTTATTCATTAAATATAATATAATGAAAAAATTGTTATTTTTTGGCATATTATAGAAAAAATTTTTTTAACCTCATGAAAATTAATTAAATTTATGAACATAATAAATTAACAAAAAAAATAAAAATAATTTGGAAATTTGTCTGTTAGAAAATGATTTAATTAACTTACTTTTTGGTTTTTTTTAATAGTAAGACAATAACTTTCATCCATAGTAGTCTGTCTTGATTTATCTTTTTCCTGAGTATCTTGCAAATTTATACAATTATCACAAGTATAAACTTCATCTTCAAAATCTTTTAAGTCTAAAACTGGAGGCTTTATACAATAGCAATGATAACCATCTTCGCAAATATTACAAAATAAAAGGTATTCCTTATTTACTGGATCTAAGCAAACTTCGCATCTTTTAAGAGCGAGATTTCTATCTTTGAAAGCAATTTGAAAATTCTTTTTCTTTTCTATTTTATATTTTTCTTCAACTTCTTTGCAATGTTTAAGATAATTTTTGTTTTTTTGGTCTTTTGATTTGCATTTTAAATTGAACTTTATCCTAATTTCTTTTGAATATCGTCTCTCACATGCCTCTTCGGATCTCCTATGATTTTTAGCTAGACAATTGAATCTTTCGTCTTTATCACTAAATTTATATTTTTTAGTCCTCGCTTTTCCATTTAAAGAATTCAATTTTTCACTCATCTGAATTTAAATTATAAAATATTGCAAAATTTTGATTTATTATATTACCTATTTATTATTTTCCAATATATTATTTCAAAATTTAAATTAATTAATATTTAAAATCCAAATATGGAATTAAATTAGATATTAAATGAATGGAAATTTCGGTTATTCACAATAAAAAACATCTAAAAAAAAGTTTAAAATTATAATTCTCTTTTCAGAGCATTCAATTATATTTTCAAATTGTAATTTATCTTAAACTTAGACTTACACTTATATAATTTAATTAATTATTTTCTAGATTCAAATATATATATTTTCTTTTAATTAGATTTTCCAATTATTAAAAATTTTTCAGCTTTAAAAATTATGATTTAACTATTTATCATTTTGAGATTAGTAGTTTTATTTTCTTTATTTGAATAAAAAAATTTAATTTCACTTTCAGAAAGAACTTTTACATCCTTATCGGGCTTTTCTTGTTCTTTATATTGTTTATAAATTTTTTCAAATTTATTTCTATTAGGCAAAAGTGGATTGTAGGTTAATTTATTTTTATCTTGAATCAGAAGTAAATTATTATTTATTTCATCTTCATTATCTGATCGTAAAACAGGTGAATTACTAATTTTTTCTTTTCGATTTGATATGCCAATTAAATTATTATTAGTTTTGTTTAAATTTTTAAAAGAATCTTTCAGGATTGGAATTTTTAATAAATTATTTTTACTATTATTGCTATTAATATTATTGTTAGAGGAGTTTTTATATTCCTCTTTGAATGATTTTTCATTTATGGATTTTAAAAACTTTTCACTTTGTTTTTGCTTTTTATTTGATTGATTATGATGTTTACTATAAACTTGATTTTTATTAATTTTTAAGTCTATATTAGTCTCATGCTCCGATGCAGAAATAACACGCATACAGTTGTTTTTTTTTCCTGCAGTATTTGCTGTAGAAGGTTTTCTAATTACATTCATTGCCAATTCTGTATCCTTCTTAATCCTAAAATATATTTAAATTTTCTTAGAAAAATATTACATTATATTTAAGGATCCGATATTTTTAATCATCTTTTTCTTATTGTTATTTAGATTGGAGATTTCATTTGAATTTTTACTATCATTATATTCAAATTGAATTTCTAAAATATAAAAATTTTAAATATTCTTGAAATTTTTAAGAGAAAATATATTTAATTTTACCATTATTTTTATTTTTCACTTTCTTTATTAAATCTTGAAAAGTTTGTATCTTCAGTAAATCATTTGCACTATTTAAAATAGTTTTATTATCATTGATTTTTTCCTTATTTATGGATATATCTGGATTGATTTTTACTATATCATGAAATCCTCTGGGGGTAATTTTTTTGTCCTCATTACTTAAATTAATATCTAATTTTGGTATTTTTAATAATTCTTTTGAATTAGTATTAAATTTCTCTTGACCATTTAAAATTATTTTTGCTGAATTTTCTTTATGGTTACCTTTATTAATTTCAGGATAATTTTGCATAAATTTGTTTTTATGATCTATATTATCAATACTTATAATTTTTACTTCATTTGTTGAAGGTTGATTTTTTAATTGATTACTATAAAAAATGTTATTTGAATTATTTTTATTATTATTGCTTTTTTCAATTAAGATGGTGTTTATTTGTTTGTTAGTTTTCTCATTATTTTTTTCATAATTTTTTGTTTGAAAATTAAAAGTTTCTTCATTTTGAGCACTTTTAAAAATTGTACTTTTTATATTGGGAATCAGAGTTTTGTTATCATCTTTATTCTGTAAAACCAAATCAATATTCGCTTTTTCAATATTTAAATTGCCATTAACATTCGAATTTGTATTGTTATTAAAATTAGCGATGTTTTTAATTTTACAGATATTACTTGGATCATTTGAGCCAGTGATATTATTGCTATTATTATTATAATGTAAATGCTTGAATTCTTCTTTATAATCAATTGGATCCTTTTTATCAATTATTGTTTTTTTATTTAAAAATTGCTTCATAAAATTGTTTTTAATCTGATCTATTTTTTGGGTAGTGGTCATTTTCGAATTATAGTCTTGATTATATTTATCTGTTTCTTTAAAATTAAAATTGGCGTTATTATCATCCAAATGCTTTATTATATCTTTATCTTTATTGATATTCAAATTATTTGGATTATTGTTAGCTTGAGTCTCTTTTAATAATTTTATCTTTTTGAAAATATATTCCATCTCTTCATTAAGACTCATGTGATTATTAATTGCAGAGCCGATACCACTATATTTCTTATTATTTACATTTGCTGATTCTGCTGATTCTTTTTCTGCTTCGGATTTTACCCCACTAACAGAATTTTTTGGCTTCAACGAATTAGATTTGTTGGTAAGAAAATTAACACTAAGTTTTTTATTCGCATCATTTTCATTCTTATTTTTGAATGATGTAAGTTCTTTATTTTTCGCTATTTGCTTTTTAATTTCTAGTAATTTTGAATTTTTCTTATTGTCTAACAATTCTCTATTTTCTCCTTTTTGCTTCGTTTTATTTGGAGAACTTAAAATATTTTTTGATTGAATAACATTATTACTTTCTAAATTAGTCTTTTTTAAGACCTTTTTAGATTCAAAAAAATAAGAGCTTGCAGTACTGTTTTTTTTCAGTTCGACTATATTTCTTTTAGGAGAAACACTAGAATTAGATGCTTCAATCCTATTTTTAATTAAACGTAATTTTGATTTTTTATTCTTCTTTTTAAGTTTTTCCCGAGCATAATCGGATGAATCAGAAATTTCTAATACTGAATCTTCAGTTTTTATCTTAAATTTAGGGCTCAAAATTTTTTCGTTTGATATTTTATTGATAGAGCTTTTTGTATTATCTGATTTGAAATTTTTTTTTTTTTCTACAATTTTATCTTTTATTGATACCCGAATTTTATCTTTATTGCTTTCTTTAAATTTATCTTTAGATGGAGAAAGGGAATTAGTTGGATTTTTATTTATATGATCAATTTTTTCCTTTTCCTGTGAATTTTTATTGATTTTATTTGAGATTTTCTTTTTATCTAAATTTTTTAATTTTTTATTATTATTGACTGGAGATAATTGTTTATCCTCACTTTCGCTTGTATATATTTTTTCTTTATTACTTAATTTATTTTTTTTATTTTTCAAATCTTTAATTTCATTATTTTTTTGATTTATCTTTTTATCAATTTTATTATCAATTTTTGAAGATTTTATTTTTCCGTTGTTTTTTTCTTCAGATACAAATTTTATGCTTTTGAGATTATTTATTTCTGGATTTATTATTGTATCTTTTATATTTTTTTTGTTTTTTTTCTCTTGCTTATCAGATTGTTCTTTATATTTATTTTCTATTAAATCATTTTTTTTTGCTTTGGACTTTTCTTTATTTTTTAGATTTTTATCCTCTTTTGATTTTCCTTTATTTTTTTGTATATTTTTAGTAAATTTGCCTTCTTCCTCATCTTTTAACTCATCTAATAGATTGAAATTATTAATTATTTTTTCTTTTGTTTTTTTTTTTTCTCTATTATTTCTATTTTCCTTTTCTTTATTTTTAAGCTTATTATTATCTTTTTCTTTTTTGATTTTTTCATTAATTTTTTCTTTGTCTTTTTCCTTGACATTTTCTTTCTTATTATTATTAGCTTCTTTAACATTAATTTTATTTCTATCACCTAAATTCAATACATTTTTATTGCCATTTTTATCCTTCTCTATTTTATTATTTTTTTCACTTTTCATTTTAACGTTCTTTTTTTTAATGTATTCCAACTTAGAGTTATCTTTCATTTCAAGCTGGGAATTTTCTAGATTTTTTATTTGAAATGAAGAACTCGTATTATGCAGTTCATTTTCTTCCTCATCTGAACCCTCATCTTCGAATTCTTCTTCTTCCTGATCCTCATCCTGATTAAAACTTTTTTCATTTTCTTCTGTGTGTTCATCTGAATTACTATCTTCAATTTCTTCATCTTCCCCAGATTCTTTATTTGAATTTTCTTCATCATTTAATTCATTTTTTGAGTTTTTAACGTCTTTAGAATCCATATAATTTTCGAAATAGGAATCTTCTCTTAAACCTTCTTCTTCAACATTATTTTCTTCTTCTTTATCGCTATTATATAAAAAGCTGTTTTCATCTATATTTTTTTCTTTTATTTCTTTTTTTTTAAAGTTATTGAAATCATTTACACTTTCATTTGCATTTTCTTTTTCTACAAAAAATTCTTCAGTATTTTTGAATCCAACAATATTGGAGCAATTATTAGAGTTTTCAATCATGAAATTTTCGATTAAATTATTTCCTTTGGTCTCAAAAGATTTTTGGATTATCTCATTAAAATCATTATTAAAGCTATTTTCCTCGTTTGGCAAAAAGTCAGTTCTGAATTCTTCTATATCTATGATTTATAAATAATTTGATATTACCATTGAAGTTTAAATTCAGCTCTTTATCAGCAAAATTATTTTTAGCTCCCTCTTTAAAATTAAAATTGAAATTTTGATAGCTATTAGAATCATTAAGATTATATTTGCTTTTTATATCATCTTCATTAAGCTTTCTTTTTTTGACAGTTGAAGTAAGAGTATTGTAAATATTGCAAAACTTTTATTTATTAATAAATATTATTCATATTATAAGAATAAAATTGTTATCTATTTATTTTAACATTTTAAAAAAAGTTTCATATAAATTACTATTGCTTGGTTTTTAGAGGTCAAAGAAGTCTTGTGAGTTATAGTAGAAAGTCTTTTTTTACCTCTATTTATTTCATTTAAGAACAAAAAATCGATGAATTTCTTGCTGTAATCTCTATATAATTAGTTATTTGAACTTTTATATAATAATTTTTTACAAATTTTATTTTACTTTATAAATATTGGGATTTCTAATAACTTAAATTTTCTATTCTCTGCATTGTCTTTCCCATATAAATCAGTTTTTAATTCGTTTTGTATTTCAAAGGAGCAGCTTATGCTCACTGAATTACAAGAGCTTACATCGTTATTAAGATCTTCTAATAATTCAGATTTTAAGCTAAATTCTGCGTTTTGAATATTGCTTATTATTGTGTCAATATTCATTATCAAAATTTATAAATTTATTTAATTATTTAAAAATTTCCAAAAATAAATCAAGTAAATTCATTTTGAAATTTTAGTTAGCTAATAAATTTTTATTCTGTTAAAATTAACCATTAATAGAAGCTTTTTATGAAGCTAATTTTTTATTATTATTAAAATAAATATAAAATTTGCTTTTTAAAATTAAAGTATCAATCATTTAAATTAATTCTTTTATAATTTTTTCATTAGTTGTATTTTTTTTGGGGATTGGGGATTGGGGA
>Ga0194116_10007758_pt1 | contig 11006 bp, 20 predicted proteins | sample TA2MahsurfametaG_4_FD_148617 | JGI IMG/M metagenome (GOLD analysis project Ga0194116, IMG submission 148617) | Freshwater microbial communities from Lake Tanganyika, Tanzania - TA2015008 Mahale S9 surface | ecosystem: Environmental > Aquatic > Freshwater > Lake | place: Tanzania: Lake... | reverse complement strand
AACCCCAGACACCGTGTTCCATACCATCAACACCAGCAACTTCAATCTCATCTTGAATAAGACGGCGGAGCATTTCAATTTGTTCGTCAGTCATCAGTGTGTCCTCAAATTCCAGTGTTCAACATAAGTGAGCCAAGATTCTTCATTCTGCTGCATGGTAGCATACCAGTGTCGTCCAAATTTATCAATAGCATCAAGATGATGAACTCCATGCTTATCAATAGCACGAGTAAAATGAACAAATTTTCGTGGTTTCATCGGTACTCATCCTCATCAAAGGTAAAGTATTCATGAATAGCAGACATTACAGCATCTGCAATAAACTCTTTGACTGCATCTTCATGTGGTTTGTCATTGTGCTTATAAGCTCGATGCCATCCAGATCGGACACCTTCTTCAATTGCTTGTTCTAGAATAACATAGAGTTTAGGTTTCATTTACCCTCCAGTTCATCAAGTTTTACATTCACAATACCAGTAGTATCAATCGTATTCAAATCAATACCAGCATCTTGACAATCAAGAATAAACTCCATAAAAGCACCTAGAATAAGACAAGCACGGCGTTTATCATGCACTGTGATAGCAGTATGTGGCATAGCAACATAGTTTACCACATGATCATAGAGTTCATCGTAAGTCATAATACTTCCCAGTGTGCGTCAGATTTGTCACCGAAGCGATTAGTGCCAGTGCGAGTTGATACCCAGAAAAAGTATTTACGATTTTCTGAGGCAAGAAACAACTTACCACCAGTATCCTGTTCTACAATGCAAATAGGATTGTTGTTCATGATGTTAGCAAGACGGTTTTTAGCCTTGCTGGATTTTGGTTTGACTGTTACTTTTCGCTGCATTGTCTTCAAGAGTAAGTTTGCGAATACCAGTTACAAAGTAAACATAATCCCGTGCTTCTGTCACTGGTTTAGTTTCACCACAGACATCACACTTGCCTTCCCATACAGAAGAACATCCAACAGAATATACACCATATTTGGTGCCACAATCAAAGCATGTTACATAAGCATTTTTGAGTTTTTTGATGAGTGCTTTGTTAGACATGGCATGTCTCAGTTGTATGGCCATAATAAAACCCCTGACAGGATTTGTCAAGGGTTAATGGACGGATGTGAAACTGGTTCAGGAGGATAAAATCATTTTGCAGATACGTTTACACGTTTGTTGATTATCATCACACTCAATTAAACACTGATAATAATCGTTAATTAACTCTTCTTGATTTACATACTCATCAATTGTTTTCTCTAAATGATTCCAGGCAGCAAGTTGATTGTAAGAAATTAAATTGTGCATAATAACCTCCACGCACAAAGAACATCATAACAAAAACATTTCGTTCATTTTTATGACCTTACTATTCTATTACTATCTATTAGTTTTGTGTGCGTTTCTTAACATAACTATACGTCATCAATATTCCAACATCTTTCAAACTTTCCTCTTAACTCATTGAGCTTCATCTCTTCCCAATATGTCATCAGGTGCTCGTTGATTTGCTTTTCTTCTTCTGTAAAGTCTAACCGATACTTGTTCTTCAATGAAATTACCTGCAACATATCATCCATAAATGTTGCAGGCATATCTAAGAACTCTTCGTAATCCATTAGTCTCGTTGTCTCCAGTCCTCTGGTTTATCCTCAGTAAAGAAATCTACAATATCATCAACGCTTTCAAATCTGCGAACTCCAAATCGTTCATTACCCAATCCACCAATATCTAATTGATTCAGAAAGTCATCAAGATCACCCTCTTGCATATCAGGATTTTCTGCTTTTCTTCTTGCCTGTCGTAGAATAGTTGCAGCAGATCTATTTGCCTTGGCAAGCTTTTCTGTCCAGATCATATCCTCTAGACTGACTTCTTCCCCATTTACAATACGGTTGCAAATCGCTTCAAGACGCAAACGATATTGAGTTGAGAGCATATGTATTACTAGATATCAGTTATTTAGATTCTAACTCCTTCTGCAACTCTTTGGCAAGCTTATATGCTCTTCTCCACATGAGATACTTTACAATTGGATTTCTTGGATTGTTAAGTATCCACCACTTTGTTTTCTGAAACCATACTTCAGAAATTTTTGAGATCAGTGTGATATACTGTGCCACTGAGTTATCTGTGACAATCAGATATGCAATGATTGCAAAGATAACAAAGAATGTGAAGTATGATGGAGATAACATCAGTTTTTGTTACTATTTAACATTCAAATTAAATGAAATAATTAATCGTTCTTCATCGGATATATTTGGATCAGTATAATGATTGATAGAGGAAGGAAAGAAAATAATAGATCCTTCCTCTATGTTATTGGGATAATAATATATGGTTTCTCCCGTTAGAAAATTTAAAAATGGAGAAATAAATTTTGTTGGTGTGTGGTGTTCACTATTAAATTTTATAAAACACACTGAAGAATATCCTAACGCACCATGATTATGAATTGTATGATGAGAATTTTTACGCGCTAATTCAAACCAGGAATTGAGAACAACTGATTTAACATCGATTAAAGAACAAAATTCTTTAATTTCTTCATCAAAAATACATTCTACATCTTTTAAACTTGTAAAATTGTTTTTATAAAAATCAGTATAAATTTCATTGGCCGTAAATTTAATATTATCAATTGTATTCGAATATAAGTCAAGCAATCGTAATTTTTTTTCATTCCAATTTTTCACCTTTAAGTGAATTAAAGGAACAAAAAACATATTCTCAATCATTGTTTATTCTATGTTGTTTGATATATTTAAGTGCTTGCTTTTCAGTGTTAACAACATCTAACTGCTGTCCCTTGTAAATGATCATGAGCTTTTTGCCAAATGGAATGGCAGCATAAATCCAATCATCTGTTACAAATCCTTGTTTCATCGTTTAATCACCGAGATAGCAGGTTCACCTTTGTGAAAGATGGTATCAACAACTGCTTGCACTTTGCGTGAGGTACTGATACCCACAGAGTCATACACAGGCACACAAACCAATCCAAATGTCTTGGATTTGTCACCGAGTCGAATCACACGGCCAATCGTCTGACTGATACCAATGTAATCCATGTTCCGCATAAACAGAACTGCCTCAAGTCCAGAGACATTGATACCTTCAGAAAGAATGCTATGATGAATCACAACAAACTTCTTAGAGGAATCTTTACCCCAGGCATTGAGAGTCTCAAAGAATACCTCACGGTTGACTTTCTGTCCATCAATGACAGCACCAGTCTTGGAAGTAATCATCATCCAAGAATAACCGCGCTGCTGAAGCTGCAGGCAGAAATCAGACTCTGAAACCAAACCAATAATCTGTTTGGTAGTGCGAGCACATACCAGAATCTTCTTGACATTCTGCTCGTCAATCGTTTCCAGCAGATTGTCAGAATCGCGGGAATATACTACCTGCTTACCCTTCACCATCGGCAACTGCTTGACAATCACTTTAGGAGCAAGAATGTAACCACCTTCCACCAGTTCGGGTGCAGGAACCTGACAGATCACCTGTCCATAAACCTCAGGTAGATTCATGCCAGGTTTAGACACAGTAGCACTGTGCTTTGGCGTTGCAGTGAAAAAGTAGCAACGGTTCGCATTAGCAGCAAAGTGCTCTGTTGCGGGGAAAAAGTGTCGCTGAACGCTGTTGTGTGCTTCGTCAAAGTAAATCGTATCCACATCAATTTCAGCATCAACAAGACGCTGCAGAGAGTTGTAGGTGGTGAAGATGAGTTGATGAAGATTAGCAGCAGCACACATAGCAGCATGAACCACAATATCAGCAGGTTTGGTTGTGCTGACGTGATGAGTTTCGCCACTATGAACATGCAAAACTTCTGCGTTGGTAATGTGCTCTAGAAACTCTGCAGAGAGTTGCTCCGCAAGCAAAATGCGAGGAGCAACAACTACAACAGTCTGAGGAGTTTCTGCTTGAAACAACCGCAGAGTATCAACAATCATTTTCAGAGTCTTACCACCACCAGTGGGCACAATAATCTGTCCTTTGCTATACTTTTGCATAGCAGCAACGGCACGATGTTGATGAGGACGAAGAGTAATCATTCAGTTCGTTTCAATATGGCCATTATACACCAAAAAGGGGACGCTGAGGCCCCCCTTGTGACAGTCAGCTGACTGTCTGTCGCGCAATCTCATCCACACGAGATCGAACAGTTTCATCTGCACCTTTAATGAAATCCAGATACTCATTGGAAGAATACCCGATTGCGTGATTGTTATTCGTCGGAATCTTTGCGCGAATCACTTTCAAGCAATACTCATTGTAAAGTGAAATCAAACGTGCAACATTGACTTCTTCACCTTTGAACTTACCATTACCTTCAGTCAACTTTGCTTGATTGACATTCTCAAGAAAATCATGAGAAAAGTCATTGCGCTTGTTGTAAATATAATTCAAAAATCCAGTAATAGAATCTACATCATTGTTCTCATCAACGTATTTGATGGAATCGTGAAAGTAAGTCAGAAAAGAAGTACCAGCAAATGTGGCAATTCCACCCACTTCATCTTCACAAACAGTTTCGGTAAATGCTTTCAGATAGCGACTACAGTTTGATTCATTCAAATCACGAGACTTGGTAATTGCACGATATGAGGTTGCCTCAAAGGTAGCAGCAGAGTTAGTTTTTGCGATACCAATTTTAAATTGATTCAGATAAGTGAACAGATTCTTTGCCCACTGTTCACCAGCGTGATAAGCTGCCTTAAAACGATCATCAGTGTTTTGAGTTGTGCGATAGTTGCAATCAACGTTGTGATCAGATGCTTCACGTTGAATGATTGCATCATAATCATTTGATTCGTGAAAAGTAATTTCAGCAGGAATCAATGCCTCAGGATTACGCTCCACAGCATAGCGTTTTGTAACTCGGTGATTACCTTTTGTTGCAACCAACTTTCCATTTGGACGTGCAAACAAAGAGATAATACCTGCAGATTTGAAGGAAAATCCTTTATGTTTTTTCAGGTTTGAAGCGACGTTTCCATAATGAATACGATCAACTCGATTATACGTTGAGTCTCCATAAACATCTTTTACGGGAACGAGAGCAACAATTGTATCTCCAGGTTGAGGTTGAAATACTTGAAGTGCTTGCTCATAAGAAAGAAATCCTTTTGGAGGAGCATCAAGAATTTTTACTCCTTGAAGTTTTTCTTTATCTTTTTCGTCAACTTTACTCTCATAAAGTTCGACAATGTTTTTGAGTGTCATAATAAGTGTCGTTGTTATTCTTGGAACGAGATGAACTTTTGTCTTTGTTCATCATGTGGCCAATGTAAACGATTTCTGAATATCCGTCAAGGGCTAGTACAATCCGTTACCTTATCCCCCAACACTCGAACCATAAGATTTAATGATCTTTGATGAGGCCTACCTTTCCATCCATACCATTTACTTTTCTTTCCATGATGATATGGTGGAAGTTTTCCTACAGTATAATATTGCTCAGCAGTTAAATCATAAATCTTGTCACCATCTTGCAACCACCAGTGAATCTCATCACGGTAGTCTTTACCACTCATCGGTTGTAACTTATCAGTATCCATTAAGTAGAACAATGCTTGTGTAGAATGATAGCAATGTCCGTATGTTGGATTTGTTTGATTCTCTACTCGAAAATGTGTTGATAATAAATCTGGTGTGAGATTACGTCGAATCAATCCCATCACTAGTGACATATTCTTTTCACAATATCGGTAAGGCTCAAAGGTTAATGAGCGTGTTTGTATGATGGTATCACCTTTGTATCTGTGTCTCTCTATAGTTCTCATAGCCGTCCCGATCAACCTCCACAAAGGTATTCTAGTGACTTATTTACAATCTGTCAAGTAGTTCAGGTACAACACTTCTTCCATTAGATGTGCTTCAATTTCCCATGGTTGAATCTCATAATCAAGATCAGGACATTTGATATTCTTCCAACACCTTACTCCACGTTTATCACGAAGAGCACCTTTAACATGTTGATTTACATGCCAAAGCTCATGAAGCAGAGTCTTGATATAATCCTCTATTGTGAGGAAGTTATGAATCTCAATAAGGAAACTACGGGGACGTGAGTCACAATCTTGTACGGAACAATATCCATACACACCCTCTCTCAGAAGTCCTCTGTGAAGCACCTCAATCTCAATCTTATATCTTTTAAGGTACTTATCACAGAACCACTCTACAACGTCCTCACAGCGCCTTCTGGAGTAGTTATAACCGCTTGTATAAAGAGATAGCATCAGAACAAAGAATTAAGAATCACTTCAGTAATTTGAGTTCCCCAGTGAAGAAAAGACACAAAGGAACCGATGAATATAAGTTTTTCGGTTGCTGTTAGATTCACGAGTGCTTTGGGATTATGAAACCATAATAAAACCCCCCAGGGTGATCTGGGGGGTTGGGTGGACAGTTTTTAAAGTGTCTCATTAAACAACTATATTATCATAAGCATAATGAAGATTTGATCCATTTGCATTCACATAATGAAAGAAGATTTGATGATGATATGTATCATCTTTCAAATTAAAAATTTTTCTGTATAGTTTTTGAAATTTATTATACCGTGATTGTAATGGATTTCTCCAATGTTCTATTTGATTTCCCTTATAAATCACAGCATCTCCATCCTTCATTGAGTAATAGACTTCTTTCCCTGCTGGAGTTAAAAATCCAATATCCCAAGGTTTTGTTGCATTTGTAGAAATCTGTAAAGTTACGCTAATTTCACATGCTTCACGATCAGTATGTCTTTTTAATTCCTGTCCAACAAAATAGAATCGATCATAGTAATATGTTGGATATAAATCCATTTCCAATACGTATTCGACTTGTTTTTTAATTAGATAGTGAAGTTCCTTGTACTCTGGAACTGTATATCTAGCAACTGATCCCGGAACTTGAACATCTTCTGGTTCATGTACAATTTTATTTTTTAAAAATTTAATTAATCCTCTTTCTTGAGGAACCTCGCATTTTAAATTTTCTGGATCTGCAATCAAACTTTTTAATGGTAAATAACCATTTTGATTGAAAAATTCACTCGGTTTCATTATTTCCACCTTGGGCCTACCACCCATCCAACAAGACTTTTACGCAAACCAGATTTAACTTTACGAACTCGATGTTTGACTCTCGAATCAAACGTAATTATAGTTCCTCTTTGTTTTGGAGCGAAATATAATTGTCCAGCAGTTCCCATAAACTGTAATTCGCCACCAGTATATTCACTTGGATCTGAAAGTTGTAATACAAAAGAAAGTTTACGAACAGATTCTCCATTCACTGTGATTTGATCTTGAGCAAGGTTTACACCAGATCCTGGCAAAATGTCTGGTTTATAGCAATTCGCAATTCCGCCGTCAATGTGCCAATTGTAGAATTGTCCAGGGCCATATTGCGTATATTGAATATTTTCTCCATCAATCGCAGTAAGATCATAAAGAAAATTTTCACGATTTGCTCTCTGAATATAATGCCATAGAAAACCACCGATCCAATGTGATGTGGGAACCCAGACATTTGTGCTATTTCGAATATCTTTGTCAAGAATATTTCCACTTAATTTGGATTCTTGACTTTCAGAATCAAATTTTTGAATATCTTTTTCTAAGATATCAACAACATCTATGGGAACATTAGTCGTGTACCATACAGTTTCAAAAGCCACAAGTTGTCTCCTATAATATAATAATGTCTATTTACTCTGGTTTCGGATGTTTGGATTTTACTTTATCAATCATTTGAACCCAAGATCCAGTTTCTAAATTTCCTTCTTTTATGTCTTTATAAAGCATTTCTAATTGATCTCTCCAATCTCCATACTCTTCTTCTCGACGTTGAAGATATAAATGACGATTGTAGGTGTCCACATCAAATGAAATTATAGATTGAATTTCATCCCATGATGGAGGTTCTGATCCATTTGGACAGTCCCATCTGATGAAATTATTACCACTTAGTAACCATGTTGCTCCAGGTCTTAAATGTTGAATAGCACTTTCAACGCCAGGAATACGCAAATCTGTGTGTCTCATAAAAATTAATTTGTGTAAAAAGTTTAATTATCCAAAAACCCATTCTTGAACGTCTTCGTCCCAAACAGGAGTTTTTTCTTCTGGAGGATTTGGAGTTGTTTCTGGTGTTGGTTTTGGTTTTGGAGCTTCCCAATCTAGGGTTTCTTCGTTAAATATCCAACTTGGAAATGGTTTTGGATGAATAAAAGCGTCATATTGCTCATTATATAGCATTCCAGGAGAAGCACATCTTTTTCTAATTTTACCACTAAATGAGGTTTGTAACCATCTACCACCAAAAAGTTGCTTGCAAAAAGCAATTCCTAAAATTTCATCTTCTTCGCCAGTTTCTTTGTCAATGATTTGATTATCATCAACTTTAATGACTGTGGTGACTTCGTTGTTTTCGTTGAGTTTTGCGAAACTTGCCATGGTTTTAAATTTATTTTGGAATTGAAATAATAACTACACCAATACCACCGGCACCAGAAGTATAGTTTGGTGAAGGCCAATTGGCACCAACACCACCACCTCCACCACCCAAATGATTGGTACCAGATCCTGCAGTAGTATAACTAACTCCATTTCCACCGCCCCCTGGTCCTCCAGTTCCTCCTCCACTGTTTCTTCTGCCGCCGCCACCGCCTCCTCCATATGTATAACTAATTCCAGAAATAGACGAAGTAGTTCCATTACCTCCAGGGCCTGGTAAGTTCCCAGCAGATCCTGCACCACCGCCGCCCCCACAAAGAGAATCTGGACTGGCTTGAGCACCACCGCCAGGATTTCCTTGAGGCCTTGTCACGGTGCTTGTGTTGGTTATTCTGTTTCCAATTCCGCCACTACGAGAACCATAGATGTTGACTCCCGCACCTCCTCCAGATCCACCATTATATCCATCACCATTACTTCCTCTTGCACCACCATAGGCAGTAATACTTGAAAATGCAGAAGGAGGATTGGGTAATAAAATAAAAGAAGGAGATCCATTTCCACCCTCTCCACCTGTAGCGGATGGACCTCCAGCACCAATTGAAATTGTATAAGTACCTGATGGCAACGTAATTCCAGTCCCAACAATTACACCACCAGCCCCACCACCACCGCCGGCGGCACCCTGTGTAGCAGCACCACCACCGCCACCGGCAACAACTATTATGTCTGCTGTTGTAGTTGGGGTGGCTCCAGCAAGAGTTAATGTTCCTGCAGAGTAAAATGTATAAACATTAGCAGTTGCAGTTGCAGATGAAACTCCAGATGCTGTTGCTGATATTATTTGTTTCAAAGGAATCCAAGATCCTCCATCCCAATATTCAATGGATGATGTGGATTCATTGTAAATGATAGTTCCTGTTACCGTACCGATTCCAGCATTTCTACCAGTCGTATCTGTTGCACCAATACCAATTCTGTTTTGAGAAATTACTGTGGTTCCAACGGTAACACTTGCAGCGGCACCTACATTAACGTTTTTACTATTATCAATAACCGTATCATTTGATATTTTAATAGCCATCTTCGTTTACACTCGGCTTTTGATTTATTTAGTGCCTTTTAACTCTTTAACTTCTTTTTGAAGTTCTTTAATAGACTCAATTAAAACTGCTATAATTCCATTGTAATTTACTGTTTTGGGATCAGTATCAGTTACAAGTTCTGGAAGAACATGTTCCAGTTCTTGAGCGATAATTCCTAAAGAACTTTTATTCGTATCTTTCCAATTAAATCTAACACCACGAAGATTTGATACAATATTCAAAGCATTTTCTACCGTTGATATATTATCTTTTAACGTTATGTCTGATGTTGAATTTATATCTACACAGGTGATAATTCCAACGACAATATTTGGAGTTCCAGAAAGTCCAAATGCAGTTGCAGCAGCGGTTGCAGTTGAAGCAACACCAGTGAGATCGCCAGTAACGTTACCGGTTACATTTCCATTAAATGTCGTTGCTGTTATAACTCCAGTAACATTTAAATCATTTTCATTAAATGTAAAATTATTTGATCCTGTATAAAATCCTACATTGTCTCTGTAAATAACCTGATTAATGTTTGCGAAAATTGATAATGCTGGAATATTGACAGTAGCAATTCCAGAAACACTATCAACAGTAACAGAAGGTAAACTTGTACCTGTAAAGTTTAGTAATGATACTCCATAACCAACAGCAACATTATCAGATTTAATTCCAATTTTTGCAGATATTCCATCTAATTTACTTCCATCACCATAATAAGTAATTGTTGTGACTCCAGGATTTGTTGAAGTAATAATTCCAGATGAAATTAAAACATTGTTGAATGTTGAAATTCCACTGTAACTGATTGTTGATCCCTGTAGAGTGGTTATGATACCAGAATTAATTTGGCCAAGACTTGTATTTGTTGTATTGAATCTTGCCGTGGTATATGTAACTGCAGTTCCGGAAAGATTTGTAACGATTCCCGAACTAGAGCGAAGATTGGTAATTGTGCCAACTCCAGAGTAGAACAAAGATGCTCCATCAAGAATTGTAATACTTCCAGATCCAACTGATGCGCTTCCAATAGTTAAAGTAGTAACATCAATTTCTGTTGCAGTTACAATTCCGGCAACTTGAACATTTCCAACAACGTGTACTTTTGAAAGTGCATTTACTGTTCCAATTCCAATAAAAGGAGTTGTGCCACTGGCAATACCAATGTTTTGATTGATATTATCAACATGAAGAAAAGAACTGAATTGTGATAGTTCTCGGTTCTTTATTTCTGACATTGATCTCTCCTGTTATCCTTATTTATTAATGGGTTTAAATATGATTCTTAATCTGAACTGCAAGAGCACCAGTATCAACAGCAGAGTCGTCACTTTGCTTATTGATTGCAAGATCAACGTGCGTTGTGGATCTTGCAATACCGACATAAGAAGCAAAGCCTTGATCCATTCCTTGCGATAATACAAAGTAATCATTTGCATTTGTGTGTGA
>Ga0194116_10007754_pt1 | contig 11010 bp, 10 predicted proteins | sample TA2MahsurfametaG_4_FD_148617 | JGI IMG/M metagenome (GOLD analysis project Ga0194116, IMG submission 148617) | Freshwater microbial communities from Lake Tanganyika, Tanzania - TA2015008 Mahale S9 surface | ecosystem: Environmental > Aquatic > Freshwater > Lake | place: Tanzania: Lake... | reverse complement strand
CGGACACGTTCCTCTGAGCCCTGGGCAACCGCCAGCATCACGACCACCGAGGCGACGCCGACGATCATGCCCAGCATCGCCAGCATGGTGCGCAGCGGGTGGGCACTCAGCGCCTTCCAGGCTTCGGCGGGCAGCGCGGCAAACATGGTTGGCAGCAGGTGCGGCGTCGGCTAGAAGAGCCGGAACCGTAGTCCGCCGCGCGCAGCGGCGTTGGAGGCCTGCACAAACTCGCCGACCGCAACACGGTCGCCCTCGGTGAGCCCGGCTGCTCCGATCACTTCGGTAAACGTTCCGTCGCTGATGCCCAGCGTGACCCGCTGCCGGCGAAGCGGCGGACCGTCTGTCGAGCTATTGGCCAGATGGATGTCAGCAATACGCGAGCGCAGCGGGGCCGCACCGGGCCCGGATGGCGCGTTTGCGCCTGGCGCGGCGGCAGCGGGGCTGGGCGACACGCCGGCGGCTTCCGCGACATCGGCTGGGTTCGCAGGCCGGAAGCGCAGCGCGAGGTTGGGTATCCGCAGCGCGGACTCTCTACGCGCGATTTCGATCTGAACATTCGCCGTCATGCCTGGCAGCAACAGGCCATCTTCGTTGCGCGTTGCTAAAACCACGTTGTAGGTGACCACGTTCTGCTCGATCTTCGGATTGAGCCGGATCTGTCGGACAGTGGCAGTGAAGGCGCGCTCGCCCAGGGCGTCGACCCGAAAGCGCGCCGGCATGCCAATCGAGAGCATGGCGACATCTGCCTCGGCAACGTTGGTGTCGATCTGCATGTCGCGCAGATCTCGCGCGATCAGGAACAAGGTTGGCGTCTGAAAACTTGCCGCGACCGTTTGTCCGACATCAACGCTGCGCGCAATCACCACGCCATCAATGGGAGATCGAATCGTCGTGTAGGCGAGGTTGGTCCGTTCTCGGGCCACCTGCGCCTCAATCGCCCGGACCCTGGCCTGGGCGAGTTCGACCGCCTGGCGCTCATCCTCGACCTGGGCAGCAGAGATAAATCCCCGCGCCGCGAGCCCTTCGCTGCGCTCAAGCTTTCGACTCGCGACCGACAACTGCGTTTTCATTTCCTGCAGATTGGCCTCGAGCTGGGCGATCTGGGCCTCGATCAATGACGGGTCGAGCTCGGCCAGCAGTTCGCCCGCGCGAACGGGTTGATTGAAATCGACCAGCACGCGTCGGATACGCCCTGAAATCTGGGTGCCAACATTCACCAGCACCACCGGGTTCAGGGTTCCGGTGGCGGCAACGTTTTGCTGGATTCGGCCGCGGTCAACGCTTGCAAACCGATAGCGCTCGGCCGGCGCCTCTGGCGTGGTGTCGCTCGCCAGAAACCATACGATCGCGCCACCAAGCAGGGCGATCAGCAAAGCAATCAGGACGGGGCGGCGCATGGTGGAGAACGATACGGTCGCGGTGGAAGGGGGCAGGTCAGCAGCGCTCCGACGGTCTGACCGCGGAGATGGATGAGGGACTTGGCTGATGCGGGGTCGTGGATTATCGTCGATCAGGAGATAACGCAGGGGGCTTGCGGGAATTCGCATTCGGCGGCGACAATCCCTTTGATTGGGTGAAGTTGGTTTTTTCACACTGCCCCGCTGACTTCCATTCCCTGAACGCACAGAATCCAACGCCTGGAGGTGACACTTGAAGTCCCGTCTTAACGTCAATGGGTCGGTTCGAGAGTTCGAAGCCGATCCCGCTACGCCGCTGTTGTGGGTCCTGCGAGAGCAGCTGGGCCTGACCGGCACCAAATACGGCTGCGGCATCGCCGCCTGCGGCGCCTGCACCGTTCACATCGATGGCGTTCCAACCCGCAGTTGTGTTCGGCCGGCCTCCACCGTCGGCGCCAACGAAAAGGTGGTCACGATCGAGGGGCTCTCGCCTGACGCCTCGCATCCAGTGCAGAAAGCATGGGTGGCGCTTGATGTGCCGCAGTGCGGTTACTGCCAGAGCGGGATGATCATGGCGGCGGTTGCGCTGCTGCGCGACAAGCCCAAGCCCACCGATCGCGACATCGATGAGGCGATGACCAACATCTGCCGTTGCGGCACCTACAACCGCGTGCGCGCTGCAATCAAAGTCGTCGCCGAAGGAGGCAACCCGAGGGTTGCTGGCCTGGCAATTCAACATGCCGATGGGAGCGTCACATGAGCGAACAACTCACGCTTTCGCGCCGCCAGTTTCTGGTCAGCTCCGCCGCGGGCGGCTTAAGTCTCGCCTTCCATCTGCCGTTTGCGTCGGATGCGAGCGCGCAAGGCGCTGCTACGCCCGAAGTCAACGCCTGGGTGGTCATCAAGTCCGACGATACGGTCATTGTGCGTATCGCACGGTCGGAGATGGGCCAGGGCACGCTCACCGGCCTCGCGCAGATGGTGGCCGAAGAGCTCGAATGTGACTGGGCGAAGGTCACGACCGAACAGCCCACGCCCGGTGAAAATCTCGCCCGCAAGCGCATCTGGGGCAATTTCTCAACCGGGGGCAGTCGCGGCATTCGTGAATCCCAGGACTACGTTCGCAAAGGTGGCGCTGCCGCCCGGATCATGATGGTCCAGGCCGCCGCCAACGAATGGGGCGTCCCAGCGGCACAGTGCCGCGTCAGCAAGGGCGTCATTTCGCACGCAGCAAGCGGGCGCAGTACGTCCTACGGCAAAGTTGCCGCGGCGGCAGCCAAGCTCAGCCCGCCCACTGACATTTCGCTCAAAGATCCGAAGGACTGGCAGATTCTGGGCAAGCGCCTGGCACGGCTCGATACCGCCGACAAGGTCAACGGCAAGCAGGTGTATGGCGCTGACCTCACGATGCCCGGCATGCTGAACGCCGCAATTCGCAAATGCCCCGTGTTCGGCGGCAAGCTGGTCAGCTTTGACGCGGCAGCCATTGAAAAGCGTCCCGGCGTTCGCAAGGTGGTCAAGGTTCACGACGACACCGTGGCGGTGGTGGCCGACACCTGGTGGCAGGCCAAGACCGCGCTCGATGCGTTGCCCATCCGCTGGGATTTCGGTCAGCACGCCAACGCCTCCAGCGAATCGTTTGCCAAGGTGATGCAGGCCGGGCTGGACGCAGCCGATGCGGTGGTGGGTAACAGCAATGGCGATGCTCGCGCGGCGATTTCATCTGCCGCACGTCGCATCGAGGCGGTGTATTCCTATCCGCATCAGAACCATGCCTGCATGGAGCCCATGAACGCGGTGGCGCGGTTTACCGCCGGGCGTTGCGAAGTCTGGACCCCCACGCAGAACGGCGAGGCCGCGCTTGCTGCTGCCTCGGAAGCGTCGGGTTTACCGGCTGCGCAGTGCGAGGTTTACAAGATCAACCTTGGCGGCGGATTTGGCCGCCGCGGCGCGGTTCACGACTGGGTACGGCAGGTGGTGGCCATTGCCAAGGAAATGCCTGGCACACCGGTGAAGCTGCTCTGGAGCCGCGAAGAGGACATGCTGCACGGTCGATTCCATCCGGTCACGCAGTGCAAGCTCACCGCAGGGCTTGATGCGTCAGGCAACGTCACTGGCCTGCACATGCGCATCTCCGGACAGTCGATTCTGGCGGGTGTGTTCCCTCAGAACATCAAAGACGGCAAGGATCCCGTGGTGTTCCAGGGCCTGAACAATGGCGGCGGTGAAGCGATGATCGGTTACAGCTTCCCGAACCTGCTCATCGACCATGCGATGCGTAACCCGCATGTGCCGCCGGGCTTCTGGCGGGGCGTGAACCTGAACCAGAACGCGATCTACCTCGAGTGCTTTATCGACGAGGTGGCCGTGGCAACGGGGCAGGATCCCCTGGCGCTGCGCCGCAAGCTGATGACGCAGCACCCCAAACACCTGGCGGTGTTGAACGCAGTGGCAGAGCGTACGGGATGGGGTAAAACCGCGGCGGACATCAACGGTCAGAAGGTGTTCCGAGGCCTCGCGCAGACCCACGGTTTCGGCAGCTATGTTGCAGCGTGCGCCGAAGTGTCGGTCAATGCTGACGGCGAGTTGCGTGTGCATCGGATTGTGGCGGCAACCGACTGCGGTCATGCGGCCAATCCGCAGCAGATCGAAGCGCAGATCGAAGGCTCGTTTGTGTACGGATTGTCGGCGCTGTTTGGCCAGTGCACCGTGAAGGATGGGCGTATCGAGCAGGCTAACTTCGACTCGTATCCGGTGGTGCAGATGCGGCACATGCCCAAGGTGGAAAGCATCGTCATGCCCTCGGGCGGTTTCTGGGGGGGCGTGGGCGAGCCCACCATCGCGGTGGCCGTGCCGGCTGTGATGAACGCCATCTATGCGGCCACTGGTAAGCGGATTCGTCATCTGCCGCTTGCCGGGCAGAGCCTCAAGCGCGCTTAGACGGATGGGAGAGGGGTCCGACAGCGCCGGCGTGGTGATGTGTGCGCAGCGGACCCCGCCCAGACTGGGGCGGTTGCTCCGCTGGGTATCGATCACCTGCCGGACCGTGGCTGTGTTTTTGGTTGCTGCGGGCGCGGCAAACCTTTCAAAAGACGTGGCCGCGGAGCCGGTCATGCCGCGTCCGTCGGACGTTGCCCCGGGCGACCCCGTACGCGGGCGCGCGCTGGTGGCCGACCGTCAGCAGGGGCTTTGCCTGCTGTGCCATAGTGCGCCTGTGGGCGATCCGCGCCAGCAGGGTAATCTTGCGCCGCCGCTTGATGGAATCGGCAGCCGGCTTAGTGAAGATCAACTTCGACTGCGCATCCACGACTCGCGGCGCATCAATCCCGAGTCTCTGATGCCAGCCTATGGTGTAGCCGATCCGGCACCCGCGGTGGCCGCACCCTGGCGGGGTAAACCCATCTTCAACCCCCAACAGGTTGAGGATGTGGTGGCGTGGCTTGCGACCCTGAAGTGATCGGAGGATTCCGTGAAAGAGCAGTCTCAACAACCAGGGGTTTCGGCGGATAGCGTCTCACGCAGACGGCTTCTTGGCGTGACGCTGGGCGCAGTGGTTCCCGCCGGCCTGATGGCTGGCCCAGCGGCTGCGACCACCGTCAGCGCCAGTGGGGCGGGTGATGCCGCGCCTTCGCTTGATGCTGCGATTCGCGCCTTCACCGGTGGTGCGCCCGTTCGGGCCGGTAAGGTCCGTGTAGCGATCGCGCCGCTGGTCGACAACGGCAACACGGTTCCGCTGTCGGTGTCAGTCGACCACCCGATGCGACCTGATGACCATGTCACGGCCATTGCCGTGTTCAGCGAGCGCAATCCGCAGCATGAAGTGGCGAGTTTCGGCCTGGGCCCGCGCAATCCTGTTGCGAAGGTGTCTACCCGGATTCGACTTGCCACCTCGCAAAAAATGGTCGCGGTCGCCCGACTGTCCGATGGCACCTACTGGTCGGGTGAGATCGATGTGATCGTGACCCTCGCCGCCTGTATTGAGGACTGACCCCATGTCAGCGAGAACCCTGATCGACATGCCGCGTCGGGTCCGCCGCGGCGAGGCATTCGAGATTCGCGCCATGATTGGCCATCCCATGGAAACCGGCTATCGCCGCGGCGCTGACGGTGATCGTTTGCCACGCGATATCCTCACGGAATTTGGTTGTGTGTTTGATGGTGAGCCCGTGTTCAGCGCGAAACTCTACCCAGCCATTTCCGCCAACCCGTTTCTGTCGTTCAGCATGACGGCCGATCGCAGTGGCGAATTGGTGTTTCGCTGGCGTGGCGATCGTGGCTTCTCGCACACCGAGCGGGTCAACCTGGTCGTCGAGTGAACTTCACTCGTTTTCGCGCGATGTCGGCAGGCCTCGCAGCAATGATCGCGGTGCTGCTTGTTGGTCTGTGTGCCGTCGACGTCGTCGCACAGTCCGACAAGCCAAGGCGTTCCGGCTTCGACTTCATGAGCGCTGCCACCCAGGCGTTGCAGCGTGATGATGAGCAGAATCCGGTGATGTTGTGGGTCAAGGATGGCGCGCGGCGATGGAACGATGTCTCCGCGGGGTTCGCCTGCGCGGGGTGTCACGGCGAGGCCCAGCAATCCATGCGCGGGGTGGCTGCGCGCTATCCGGCCTGGGATGAGCAGCTGGGTGCGCCCGTGAATCTGCAGCGCCGAATCAATCTGTGCCGGGAACGCCATCAGCAGCAGCCGCCGCTGGGTTCCGAAGATGATGCGATGCTCGCGCTCGAGTCGTTTGTGGCGCTTCAGTCACGTGGTGTGCCGATCGCCCCGCCTGCAGCGGACCCCCGGCTTGCGGCCGCGCTCGAGCGGGGCTCGCAGATGTATTCCTCTCGGATCGGCCAACTCGCCTTGTCTTGCGCTCAGTGTCATGACCAGCTCGCCGGGGGACGCCTGGGCGGCAGCGCGATTCCCGAGGGACACCCGACTGCCTATCCGATCTATCGACTGCAGTGGCAATCAGCCGGGTCGCTCGCCCGCAGACTGCGGGGGTGTTTTCGCGGCGTTCGGGCTGAGCAGCTGGCGCCGATGAGCAGCGAGATGATTGCGCTTGAACTGTTTCTGGCCGTGCGTGCGGCGGGCATGCCGCATGAGGGGCCGGGTGTGCGGCCCTGAGCGGCGAGCGGCTTGGCACGCGCCGGCCGTGGGTGAAGCGGGACGCGGCTCAGCCGACTGCGCCGGCGCTGACGCGCCGGTGCCCTCGGCGGAAGCGGCCCTGCCGGGGCGGCCGTGAACTCGCTCGCTGCCGCTCGCTCAGACAGCACGTCCGCCAGTGGGAAAGCGCATGCGCTTTCCCTCCCGGCCTGTCCATTTCCGCCTCGGCTTGTCAGATTCGCCGAGCCCCGCTTCACCCCACGGCCTCGAGTGGAGGCGCCCGCGGGCGGGGGAGTGAGCGGTTTGCGCGCGCCGGCTATGGGGTGAAGCGGTGAGCGGCTTGGCACGCGCCGGCCGTGGGGTGAAGCGAGGTGCGGCTCAGCCGACTGCGCCGGCGCTGACGCGCCGGTGCCCTCGGCGGAAGCGGCCCTGCCGGGGCGGCCGTGAACTCGCTCGCTGTCGCTCGCTCAGACAGCACGTCCGCCAGTGGGAAAGCGCATGCGCTTTCCCTCCCGGCCTGTCCATTTCCGCCTCGGCTTGTCAGATTCGCTGCGCCCCGCTTCACCCCACGGCCTCGAGTGGAGGCGCTCGCGGGCGGGCTGGCTGGCGGTGCGAGCGCACTCGCTGGACTCGGCAAAGACTATCTCGCGCTACATGGGGGTACGCTGACTATTGCCGAGAGTCTCCTCGTCAAGGCCAGGGCGCCAGCCGGCTGTGGCGAATCTGGCCAGCCGAGGCGGGTACGCGAGGGCCGTGAGGGGAAGCGCATTCGCTTCCCCACCGGGTGGCCATGCTGTCTGAGCGAGCGAGAGCGAGCGAGTTCATGGACACCCACGGCCCGACCGTATTCGCCGAGGGCACCGGCGCGTGAGCGCCGGCGCAGCCAGTTGAGCCGCAGCTGGCTGGCGCCCTGGCCGAAGCGCGTGAAGCCGTGAGGCCCGACCGTATTCGCCGAGGGCACCGGCGCGTGAGCGCCGGCGCAGCCAGTTGAGCCGCAGCTGGCTGGCGCCCTGGCCGAAGCGCGTGAAGCCGTGTGGGCGAGAAAAGCGAAACTGTCAGTTACCGACGCCCGAGCGCCCCAGCGCCAGCCACGCAATGAGCTCGCGCGGCTCCCGAATCAGGTGATCAGCCCCCCAGCGCTCGGGCGGATGATCAGAGCCGCAATAGCCGTAGGCTGCAGCGACGGTCCGCATGCCTGCCGCGCGTCCCGCCTCGATGTCGCGCAGATCGTCGCCGATGTAGACGCAGGCGGTGGCGTCTACGCCCGCCAGTTGCGCGCCATGAAGCAGCGGCGCGGGGTGCGGTTTGGCATGTGGCGTCGTGTCGCCGCCGATTACGCACACTGAGCGCGCTGACAAACCGAGCCCCGCCACAATCGGCACCACCAGACGCTCGATTTTGTTGCTAATGACACCCCAGCGGACACCCGCTGAGTCCAGAGCCGAGAGCACATCGTGCATCCCTTCGAACAGCCGGGTGCGCTCAAGCATGCCCGCCTCATAGCGTTGCATGAAGTCGACACGCACAGCTTCATAGGAATCGTCGCCAGGCTTGAGACCCAGGCCCCTTCCGATCAAGCCCCGCGCGCCCGTGGAGGCAAGTGGGCGCAGATCGCTATCGTCGAGCGGCGGCAAGCCTTTTTCGGCTCGCATGGCATGGATCGGCGCAGCCAGATCTGCCGCTGTGTCGGCGAGCGTTCCATCAAGATCAAAAAAAACCGCATGGGGCCAGGTTTGCGAGGGATGAGTCATGGGCCTGCCGTTCTTGTGGACCTGATGCCGCCGGACGACGCGTGATCAGCCTTCGATCGGGCGTCGGAATGCCGCGAGGTAGTTCACCGACAGATCGCCCGCTTCCAGGCGGTACTTTCGGGTGAACGGGTTGTAGACCATACCGGTGAGGCGCTGCAAGGCAAGCCCGGCACGCCGGGCCGCCGCATCCATTTCGGAGGGTCGAATCAGCTTGGCATAGTCGTGCGTGCCGCGCGGTAGCAGCCTCAGGATGTACTCGGCGCCCACGATCGCAAACAGGAATGACTTTGGATTGCGGTTGATCGTGGAGAAGAACACCCAGCCGCCCGGCTTGACCAGCGCCGCACAGGCGCGGATGGTTGATGCCGGGTCCGGTACGTGCTCCAACATTTCCATGCAGGTAACCACGCCATAGGCACCGGGCTCGCGCTCGGCAAGCGCTTCCGCTGCGATCATCTCGTAGCGAACCTGAGCGCCGCTTTCAAGCGCGTGCAGTTCAGCCACCGAGAGCGACCGTCGGGCCAGATCGACACCAAGCACGTTTGCCCCGAGCCCGGCCATGGCTTCCGAGAGAATGCCGCCGCCGCATCCGATATCGACCACCGTCGCACCCTCCAATGGGCATAAGGCGTTGATCCAGCCAAGCCGCAGCGGATTGATTTCGTGAAGCGGCCGGAACTCGGAATTGGGATCCCACCACTTGGCAGCGAGCGCCTGAAATTTGGCAAGCTCAGCGGGGTCGGCGTTGGCGGTGAAAGCGGATGATTTAGACACGACGCTCATCGTATAGACAGAAACAAAAACCCCGTCGCGGGGACGGGGTCTGAAACAAAATCACGGTCGACTGACTATTCGGTCGGTCGACCGCGAGGCCCGGTATGAAACCGAGCGCGTTTAGCCGCGGCGGCGCGTACCAACCACCTCAACTTCAACGCGACGGTTCTTCGCGCGTCCAGCGGCGGTACGGTTGTCGGCGACAGGCTGCTTCTTGCCCTTGCCTTCCGTGTAGATACGGTTGGCCGGGATGCCCTTGCTGACCAGGTAGGCCTTGACAGCCTCTGCACGGCGAACCGACAGACGCTGATTGTAGGCATCGGTACCAATGGCGTCGGTGTGGCCCACAGCAATGACAACCTCAAGGGTGATGCCCTTGATCTTGCCTACCAGATCATCGAGGCGCGCACGGCCTTCCGGCTTGACCACCGACTTGTCGAAATCGAACAGGGCCTCAGCGGCGAAGGTGACCTTTTCGCTGGTCGGTGCCGGCGGGGGCGGCGCTGGGGGCTTCGGAGCAGGCGGGGGGGGAGGCGGGGGCGGGGGCGGGGCAACCCTTGGCGCCGGCGCAGGAGCGGGCTTAGGCAACAGGTCGTCGTCACAACCGGCGATTGCCATGGCGGGCGTGAAATAACCGGTGCGCCAGCACTGACCAAATCCGTTCTTGACGACGTTTTGTTCGGCACCCACAACGTAGCCACTGCCCTTGGACGGGTCGGCTTTCTGGGCGTACGACGCCGGCGACATGGCGATCACCACCGCGGCGGCAGCGACGGCCAACTTGACCTGTTTGTTCATGTTACTCCTCTCGGTAAATGCGCTACGGCAACGAAATCTCGCGCCTGTCGGGCGTGCACCCGGGGCTGACTGGCTTTCCGAAAACGGCGCTGCCATCCCCGTTGCTAGTGACACAAATGACGATCAGCCTGACGCCCGTCAAGCACTGACAACTCGATTCTGCCACACGGGAATCCGCGCCACTACCTCCCGGAGCGTTCGCGCAGCGTCTGTTGACCCGAGTTGTCGCATCTTCACAACATGTTGGCCGTCGACCCACACCTCCGCGACATGCTCCCGGCCGGCCGAGTAGATCAGCTGGGTGAGCGGATCGAACACCGGTTGCAGCTCGGACGCGTCGAGGTCAAAAGCGACCAGATCGGCCTGCTTACCCGGCTCAATCGAGCCGATGCAGCGGTCCAACCCAAGGGCGCGCGCTGCGTCCAGTGTGAGCGATCGCAGCACGGCCGCCGCCGGCCAGATGTCCGCTCTGCCGCTCGCGCCTTTGGCGAGCAGGGTTGCCGTGCGCGCTTCGGCAAGCAGGTCGAGCCGGTTATTGCTTGCAGACCCATCGGTGCCAATGCCGACGGTGACGCCCGCATCGAGCAGCCGGGCGATGGGCGCGATGCCGCTCGCCAGCTTCAGATTGGAGTGAGGGCAGTGCGCAACTGCGGCACCGCGACTGGCCAGCAGTCCGATTTCATCGTCGTCCAGGTGAACCGCATGCACACCGATGAGATGCGGCGTGACCAGCCCGGCCCGATCGAGCCGGGCAAGCGGCCGCACGCCGTGTTGCGACAGGCTGCGGTCGATTTCACCGGCGGTTTCATGGATATGGATGTGTACCGGCAGATCGAGCTCGTCGGCCAGCACCGCCACCCGACGCAGCGTGTCGTCGTCGACCGTGTAGGGCGCATGCGGCGCGAGGCAGAAGCTGAGCAGTGGATCGCCCGCACAGGCGTCGCGCAGTTCAAGCCCTTTCCTGAGGTATTCGCCGGCGCTGCTGGCATAGGCGGTGGGGAAGCCGATGACAATGATTCCGAGCGCGGCCCGGATGCCCAGCGTGCGTGCCGCCGAGGCGGTTGCCTCGGGGAAGAAATACATATCGTTGAACGTGGTGACGCCGCCTCGCAGCATTTCATGGGCGGCCAGCAGCGCGCCATCGGCCACAAAATCAGCGCCCGCCAGTCTGGCTTCCGCCGGCCAGATTTTTTCTTCA
>Ga0194116_10007753_pt1 | contig 11010 bp, 9 predicted proteins | sample TA2MahsurfametaG_4_FD_148617 | JGI IMG/M metagenome (GOLD analysis project Ga0194116, IMG submission 148617) | Freshwater microbial communities from Lake Tanganyika, Tanzania - TA2015008 Mahale S9 surface | ecosystem: Environmental > Aquatic > Freshwater > Lake | place: Tanzania: Lake Tanganyika... | reverse complement strand
AATCCCCAATCCCCAAAGATTAGACAAAATTTAATAATATGATTTAAAATATATATTTTTATTGAATTTACTTTTCATATATAAAAAAAATTCTAAGTTTTATCATTAGTAAACTAATGATATCAATCTTTGATGTTATAAAATTTAGAATAAATTATGCTTAATTTTGAAAATATATAGTTTATTTTAATCGTTATTTATTTTATGCGTTTTTTCAAAGAGATATTTAAGTTTAAATTTATAAATGAAAATAATCTAAAAAAAATGATAAAAACTTCTCAAGTTTTATTGCTAATGTTGTTATTGTTATCATCCCTATTCCTTAGTAAGAAAATTTCAATTAAAATTGAAAAAAATTTACTCTATAAGAAAAATTCATTAAACATTACAAAACCCAAATTCATAGATTATAATAGACATTTCCTTTAAAACCAATTTTGGGTTTTTGGTTTTGGAAGGTTTTAATAATAGTTCGAATTCTCAAGCGATAAAAGTTAACTTTGATTCTTTTTGCAAAAGTATTACATTGAATTCAAGCAATCTTGAAGCAAAATGCAATAATATAGGAGTTTCTATAGATTTAAATAAATGTTTTTCAAATACTAACGGAAAATTGGTTTACGCTAGCAATGGCGCATATTCCAAGAGCTGTAACAGTTGCTCGATAAAAGAAAGTTTAAATCCTGATAAAACAAAAAATTATTCCTTAACATGCAAATGTTTTGATGTTAAAGGAGGTTTAAAATCCTCAGAAATTAATTTAAATGATTTTCTTTATTTTAATAATAAATTGGAATGTGATGATGTTGTTAAATTATCAAATACTGCTTTAAATATTAATACATCTGAACTAGAAGAAAATTGTCAAAATGTAAATATAAAAAACGGAAATACCTTTACTGCCACTTGTTCTAACAAAGGAATTGAATTTAATTTGAACAAATGCATAGGAAATTTTAATGGGGAATTAGCTCTAGCTGAAAATGGCAATTTTGGTGCATCTTGTAAAAATTGTGAAATATCTTTAAAAAATAAAGTTATAATGCTTTCTTGCTCTTGTGCCGATATTACGAATAGATTTAAAACAATTGAATCTGCTATAAATAAATTTATCAATTTTAGTGGGAACACAATATCTTGTGCTAATCAAAAAAGTTCAATCTTAAATGTTTCTACAGATAAATTGCCTTATAACAAAAATTTATCTGCTGCTGAAAATTTTATGATTTTATGCAAAAATGTTCAAATTGAAAATAATAACAAACTTATTGCTTTTTGTGGATTAAATAATATTCAAGTTGAATTAAATTTAAATAATTGTTTTTCAAATATTGATGGAGTTTTAAAAGTTGCAAACAATGGATTTTTTGCAAAAACATGCAAAAATTGTTTGATAAAATATGATATAGAGGATCAATATTTACTTAATTGCTCTTGCCAAAAAATGAATCAAATTCAATGGAATAATACTTTCATATCATTAAGAGAAAGAATTATTATAAATGAGAATAAAAATGTGCTTGAATGCTCAACAAACGTAAAGCTACCTGAAGACAATCTAAAGGAAATGTGTATAAAATCTTAATTAAATAATAATAGAATTTAATTCAAATATTATAACAAAATATTTTATTATCAAATTTTGTTAATTTATAATTCCAAGTAATTTTATGATCTTTATATCCTTCCTTAATTTATGAAAATAATTGATAATGCTTTTAGAAATTTTTTTAAAAGTATTTTTTTATTAAATTTTATTCTCTATTTGAATATAAAATTGGATAAAAAATTTATATTTTATAAATATAATAAAAAGAAACTAATGAATTACTGATTTAAAAATTTAATTACTATATCCATATTTAAATCATTATGATAAAAAAGAGATAAAATAATATCAAATTTGATATTTAATGTTAATTTATTTCTTTTCTTAAAAAAAAAATTATTGTTCAACATTATCAAGCATTTTAATTTTATTATATTCATTATATAATTAAACCATATTTGAACATATTACTATCAAAATTCATATAACACATTCTATATAAAGTTAACTAAATTTCAAATAAAATATAAACTTATTTTTTAATTCTATTCCCAACAAAATTATTTCCACTCATATTACCGTTTGCATATTTCCCAATATTCTTATTCTCGTTTATATGAAAATATTCTTTTTTATCTGGAGATATATTAACTTGCGGAGAAGAGATATCATAGCATAAATTATATTCTCCTATTTCAGAATTATCACTGAACAAATTCGGTTCTTGTTTCCCTATAGGTGAACTCATATTCATTTGCATGTTGAGAGTAAATGAATTTTTTTTCTTTAAAAAATTTAGGTTATTGTTATTGTTATTAGTATTGCTCATATTTTGATTTAAATTAGTGGTAATATTATTCTCGAGATTGTTGATTCCAACGTTTGAATTAGTTCTTGAATTTTTTTTAATATAGCTATTATTTGCATTATTAGCATTTATACTTGAACCGCGGTAATGATGTATAGGAGAGTGATTTTTTTCTAAATAAGTCAATTTCAAGGTTTCGTTTTCTCTTGATAAACTCTCTATTTTGTTTTCGAGTTTTTCAATTTTCATATTTAGATCCCCAACATTTTTTCTCATACCTTCTCTTTCGTTTTTCCTTTTTTTTTTTTCTTGTTCAAATTCGTATTTGTTATTATTATTAAAGTTACTAAGATTTAAACCAGAATTCTTTGAATTGCTGATATTCGTAGAAAATCCACTGTTTTTATTAAATCCTATTTGTTCATATTCTTTTAAAGCTAGCTCTAAATCTAAAATTTTTAAATTGAGTAATTCTCTTTCCCTGTCAAAATTTGATGTAATTTCAGCAATTTTTTTTTCTTTTTCAACCTTCACATTTTCCAATTCTTTTCTTAAATTATTTTGAGTTGCTAATAATTCATTAATTTTTTCATTGATAATTTTTGGGTCGCTTGCTTTCATATTGGCTTGGGTTTGCTTACTTAAAGAATTTAATTCTTCTTCTAAGTCTTCATTTTCTTTTCGCATATCAAACATTGTCTTCTCATATTCTTCTTGCATTTCTTGGATTAAAACTTCATATCTTTGTTCCATTTGGTTTAATTTTAATTGGTATTCATCTTTGATTTTGTCTTTTTCATTATTCGACTTTGATATGTGGTTGTTTAGAATGTTGTCAAATTTTATTTGAACTTCTGATATAAATTTTTTATTTTCTTCTAATTGATTTTCCAAATTTCCCACTTTAGTTTTCATAGTGCTCTTATTAGACAAAAAGCCTGTATTTTCCCTTTCAAGTTCTGCAATTCTGGATTTTAAATTTCCTATTATTGAATCTTTTTCACTAATCTCTTTTTCAAAATCGTCACGCATCCCAAGGGATTCTTGGTTTATTTTTTCTATTTCATTATTATAGAATTCCATTATTTCTTTCTTTTTTGATTCAAATGCATTTATTTTTTCATTCAATGATAGTTTTTCTTTATCATGAATACAGGTCTGCTTTAGAAAGGCTTGCTCTAAATCACGCAACTCTTTTTTCTTGTTTTGAAGTTTTGATATAAATTCTTCTTTGTCTTTTTTCAAGCTTTCTATCTTATTAATGAATTCTTGTTTTATATCTGCTCTTGTATTCACTAGAAAATTTAATAATTATATTTTTTAAAACAATCAAAAATCTAAGAGGCTCCATATTAAGTTTCATAAAATATTAAACAAGCATAATATATAATTATTTGTTTATTATTTTTTACTCACAAAATCATCTATATTTTCATCTTGTTCTGACTTTAATTTTATGTGTTCCTCAAGTTTTTTGTTTAAAAATTCAATTTGTTGTTTTAATAATTCATTCTCTCTAAGAAATTCAAGTTTTTTTATATTGCATTCATCAATAGTCTCTTGAGTCCTTAAAATCAATTTCAATACATTTTATAAAATTTCAATTAAATTTAAATAAAATATTCATGAAATATATATAATTTTTGTATTTATTTTAAATTTAATTAATTCATTAAATTTACGTAATTTTCAGTTCTTCGTTTTCATCATATAACTTCTTTACAGTGGTATCTATCATTTCCTTATCTTTTCTTTTTCTATTTTCATATTCTTCATTTTCCTTTTCCAAATTTTCTTTTTTGAATTTTAGAGATGTTATTTCTTGATCTTTGAAATTAATATCTTTATTAAGCTGCTCGATTTTTTTTTGCAGCTCTTTTCTTTCGTTATCAAACATCTCGTTCTTTTTTTCCAAATTAATATTAAATTGTAGTTGCGACATATTAAAGTTTTCTTTAGCCTCTTTCAAACTAGCTTCTAAATCCAAAATATGTTTATTCAATTCCTTAATTTCAGAATCAGTTTTGAAAATATATTTTTGATAATTCTCTTCTAGCTCCTCGTATTCTTCATTACAATGTGATAATTCATTTTTATTTTCCTTTTCAATTTCTTTGATTTTATTTTCATATTCCTCTTGCAAAGATTCTTTTTTCTTTTCAAATTTTATCTTTTCCATATTAACTTTTTCTTCAAGTCTATTTTTTTCAGTATCAAATAGTTGTTTATAATGGGTAATTGTTTGATCATAATTTTTATTTAAAGATTCAATTTCTTTTTTATGGCTTTTTTCTTTATCTTCAAATCTTTTTTCGAAATCTTGAAGAGTTTTTTTGTACTTTGAGTTTGATTCCTCGATCAAAACATTTTTTTCTTCTTCTAATTTGTTTTTGGATTTTTGCAGAAAGCTTATATCATTCTTGAATTTCTCGTTTAATTCTTTTATCTCCTTTATTATTCTTTCTGATTCTAAATTTTTTAATGTTGAGCTATTTTCCATATCAGAAATTTTTAGGTTTAAATTCTGAATTTCTAAGAAATAATTTTTTTTCAATTTTTCTAGATTTTCTTCCATTTGTTTTTTTTCGATTTCTAAACTATTTCTCAATTCCATGCTCTTTTCTTTGGATTCAGTATTATCATTAAAGTTCTTTTTCTCTAAATTTGAAATTACATTTTCATATCTATCCTTTAATTCTTTAGAGCTATTTACTAATTCTTTGTGTTTGACTTCAAGAAAATGTTTGGCTTGTTGTTCCAGTATTAAATCTTTTTCTAACTTACTTATTTGCGATTTTAGATTATCTTCTGTTGATTTTATTTTTTCAAAAAATTCTGTGTCTTTTTGTCTTAATAAAGACTCTAACTTAGTAATCTTACTATCTTTAGCATCGATTTCTTCATTTGCTTTGCTTTTAAAATTATCGAATTGGACTTTTAGTAAATTATTTTTTTCAACAAGTTCGTTTTTTTCAGTGTAGTATTTCAACTGTAAATTTCCTAACTCGGTTCTATTAACCTCTAAAATATGTTCATTTTTGTGTAAATTGTTTTCTAAATCTAGAATTTTATCTTTCAATTCCAATACCAAATTATTCATATCAGATATTTGATTTTCATAATTATTCAAAGTATTTTTATTAATTATAGTGTTTTCTTTTAATTGGTTTTGTATTTCATTATTATAATTTTTTTCCTTTTTAGCATATTCATCCACAGTTTTACTGAGATACTCTATTTTTATAATTAGCGCAGCTTTTTCCTTTTCGAAATTTTCCCTTATTTCATAAGATTTTAGTTCTGTCTCTAAATTCTTTTTTTCTAAATTTGCTATTTTTTCTTGAAAATCATTTGTTTGTTTTAAACTTTCTTCTTTTATTCTGCTAATTTTTTCTTCATTAGCTTGTATGGCTTTTTCATAGTCATGGCTTTTCAGCGCGCTTCTCTGTTCTAAATTTTCAAACTGATCTTTTAGTTTCAAAATGTCCAAATTTTTTTTCGTTAATTGGTCATGAGTATTATTTAATTCAACATCTAAACTTTGTTTTTGAATTTTTGCACTTGCTTTAGCTTCTTCAACTTTTTCTTTTTGAGAATTTATTTCATTAGATAATTTAATAAAAATGTAACTTGAGGCACAATAAACAATTTTGCTTTTGAAATCTAAAACTAATTCTTTCTTAGTGTTTGTGTTTGGGAAGTTCGTATAAATTTTATTCTCAATATCTTCGACTTCTTTGTTTATTTCATCAAGAGTATTTATTTCATTGTTTTTTAACTTAATTTCAATTTTTGTAAATTGATTTTTTAAGAAATTAAATATTTCATTTTTATTTTCCTCTTCGTTTAAATTAGCAAGAACACTTAAGTTTTCATCAATTTTTTTCTTAAGACTCTTTCTAATAAGAGCTGAGAAATTTCCAATAGACTTTCTTTTAAAAATCTCTAAACTTTTTTCTTTAGCTTGATCATGTAATATAGTAAGTTCATTATTATCAACTGGCTTTTTTGGTAAATTTCTCTTAAATATATCAATATAGGTATTTTCCGCCTCTTGAAGAGCTTTTTGATTTTCCCAATCGCAAAGGTTTTTCCATATTGAATTCATTTCTGGTAATTTACCCGAATTAAAAATTTGAATATATTCAATTATTATCTTTCGGTAATGTTCAGGAGTAATTTTAATTCCATTAAAAGATTTCTTTTTGCAATTATTTATTATTCTTTTTCTAAGTGCTAATATTTGTTCTAGAAATTCACGACGAAATTTTTCATCAGGTAAGTTGTTCAAATCAATTTTACTGTTATTATTAGATTTGTTGTTTATAGATATTTCTTCTAATATTGGTGAGATTAATGTGAAGCATTCTCTTCTTGGAAAATACTTTTTTATATTTTCATGAATTAAATTCTTTACGGAGAAGTTGGCTGAAATATTATTAGAGTCTTCTATATATGAATTGTTCAAAGAATTATCTAAGTCAGAATTTTTAGGAGACAATGATTTTGATTTAAGCATATTCTCTAAATATTCATTTGGAGTTAATTTGCTGTCTTCTTGGTATTCTGGTAAATTTTGAAGAGAAAAGTCACGTAATACCCATAATAAATCTGGGAAAATGTCTTTTTCTTGGTTGTTTTTGGTTATATCCTTTTCGTTTGACTCATTAACTGCTTCATATTCAATTATTTTTCCTAAATCACAAAGGAAATTAAGAGTGTTTATTACTTTTTCATCAATTGCTCCCATTGAGTTATAGATGAAAAGACTAAAATATTTTGATTGAATAAAATAAAATTGTCTAGTAAAGAGTATACTTTAAATACTTACAAAATATAAAAGTTTACTAAGTTAAAATAATATATTTTCTGCACATATAAATATATTTAATAAATTTAATAAAAAGACTTTTATACCTGCTAAGTAATATTGCCAAAGTAAAAATGCGTGAATCATCATTAATATCTTTATTATCAGTTCCGAACCCTTGAGTATCCAACAGTAAAATTTGCATAGTTTTTCCTTCATTATCATATCCTAATAAAGGTTTAGACCATATCCATATTCCTTTTTGATTTTTATTTAAAACTGATTTTCCTACTGTAAATCCATCTTTAAATTGTAAAAGTAATTTATTAAGTAGAAAAGATTTTCCTGAACCTTCTGTTCCAACAATTGAAACAACTCCAAAATCACTATTTAATTGGTTTAAAATGTTATCGCAGTCAGGATTATATTTAAATGCTAAATATTTAAATTCGAAATTGAATTTTTTTATTTTGTAAATAAAATACTTTGAGTGTGTTTTTCATAAATTATAAATGGTATAGCTACTCCTTCTTTAAAAATACTTTCCATTGTATATTAAATTGTTATTAATTATAAATTGAAAATTTATTTATTAAACTTTAATGTTTTTCTTACAAATTATTTTAATAAGAAGTTAGTTTATAAATTGATAATTTAGTAAATTTTTTATTTGAACTTTTTTTCATGCTAAATATTAAGCAATTTATTTATTATGCTATTTATTATGTACAGTTTTAATAAATAATAAGTTGTTTTAATTATAATTAAAAGAAATTTTAAAAGAAAAAAATTATGTTTAAAATTTAATTTGAAATTATTAATTAAACAATTATTAAATTTTAGTAATAAAGCAAAGAAGATTCTCATTTAAACAATCAGAAGATAAATTGAACTTTTATTATTTATATTAAACGTCTTTTATTTATTAAAATCAATTATATTCCCTTTTTATTATTTATATTCAATATTAACTGATAAAAAATTTTTAGAAAATTTAATAATGATTCAACAATTTTCTTCATCATCAAGATTATTGTTTGAATCGTTATTGCTTTGATTGTAATTTGGATTCTCTCCGAAAATTTCGTTTACTTGTTCCAATAAGCTCATCTCAATTTCTTTGATTAATGAATCTAATTGTTGAAAGTTTTCAATTTCCTCAGCGTTTTCAGTATTCATATCAAAAATGTTTTCAAAATTATCATCATTTATTATATCGTATAATTCCTGAGAATTAATTATTTGAGAAAGATTAACAAGATCTGAATTCCCATTTTCATTACTCCTAACTCTTTGAAGCAAATAGGAAATGGCTTTATAATATTTTTTATTTTTCATCATGTTGTCTTTTAATAAAATAAATTTTTTCATCATATCAAGAATTTGTTCAGTTTTTTGTTTTCTTAAAATTAATTTTTCTTTTTCTATTCTAAGTTTATTCACTTCAGCTTCTTTGGATTCTAAAACAGTAAGTAGTTCTTGGTTTTGATTTTCTTTATTATTAATACATAATTGTTCTACGTATGCTTCTGCATTTTCTACATCTTCTTCAAGTTCTGGATCTCGATAGTTAAAATTTGATTTTTCATCATTAAAATCAATTAAATTATTGTCCCGATTGTTTCTATTGTTCCTATGATTACAGTAGCTGTTTTTCTTAGCAAATTGGTTATCCTCATTAATATTATTATTGCTTTCATCTTGTATTTCCTCTGCCAAAATTCCTTGTTCTATTAACTTATTTATTAATCTTTTATGATTTTCACTAAGTTCGTTGTCTTCTTCATCATCTTCTATTACTTGCACATGTGATAAATTTTTCTGGTTGATATTTTCATTATCAAAAGTTTTAACTTTATCTTCATAAGATCCATCATGACACTTCCTAATAGGAATAAAAGGCATTGAGCCTATCTTAAATCCACTAAGATTATTTTCATTTTCGTTTAAATTTGAAAAATTATTTTTTAAATTTGTTTTAGAATTATGACTGATCTTATTTTTATTTAAGCAATTATTACAATAAATTTCTTGGCATTCCTTATCTTTTTGATTATTAGAATTTTCATTTTTTTCTTTTTGAGAAACATAATTATTACTAAGCCTTAAAAGGAAATCATATTTTTCCAATTCATAGTTAAGAGAAGTTTTTGTTTTACTTTCTTCATCATTGATATTATCCAATTCATTTTCATCCGCATTCTTGTTTTCTAAGTTACTATTTTCTTTATCATTTTTAATTTCAGATTCATCTTTTAATTTTCTGTCAAATTCAATATTATCTTTTTGCATTCTTCTTGGAATAGTGTAAATAATATGATTTTCATAATCAAAATTCTTATCAAGATAATTCTTTGTGCGCATCAGAGAATCCTCTGTAATATTTTCCTCTTGAGAGTTCGCACTAATTTTCATACACCAAAGAAATTCTTTTAAAGTTAGTTTATTTCCTTTAACAATAAACAGATTATCATTTTCCTTATCTAAACATTTTTCATAAATTTCGGCAAACCTTTCAACAATCCACAATTTTTTTGTTAATAAAATTCTTCTTGAGCAAATATTTTCGAAAATTTTTTCATCTATAGGATGATCAATACTATTTCCATCACTATTTTCACCTATATTATTTTCATTTGTTTGCCGAATAAGTGGTGGATTATTCAACAGATTTTTTCGAAGTTCTAAAATAGACCTTATACATTCATCATTAAAATCAATTAGCGGATGCCTAATTTTACATTGCTCGAATTTTTCGATAATTTTTTTAATTTTCGGTGTGGAGTTTTTATTAAAAATTATAAGTTTATATGCTTTTTCCAAAAACTTTTTTTTCTTTGGCCATATTTTACTTGTTTCTTGTAATTTTTTGAGCAAATTTTCTATTTTTTCCTTAAGATCCTTAACTTCCACTTTTAAAATTTGATATTCAATCATTCCTTGTAAAAAAGAATAAATTAACTTTGCGAAATCGCTGATGTTTTCTAAATAATCTTTATTAAGCAAAGAAAATTTCGCCTTTGTTTCATTTAAGTAATTTATATCTTTAAGATTATCTTCAATTATCATTAATTCCAAAATTTTTATTTTGAAAAAAATGAAATTGTCTTCATTTATAAGATAATTTTTTAAAGTGTCTATTTGATTTTCTTGTATATATTCTAATGCAAATTGCAGATTAATAAATTCAAAAAAGAGAAGTAATAAGTTTCTAATTTCATTATCTTCAATATGAGGAATTAAATTGTAAATAATTGTCAAAATATTTGCATTATTATTGTATGCGGTTAATAAGTTTTTATAGTTTATTAAATAGTTAAGCTTAAATTCATATGTTTTAGTAAAAACCTCTTTTTCATATATGAAATCTATTGATTTAACTTGGTCAATCATTTCTTCTTTTATTTTTGTGCTCCATATATTTTTAACCATTTCATTCCAATTAGTCGAAACAGTTCTCCCATTAAAAAATAAATCGTTGGAAGATAAATACGAAAAAATTTCGTTTTGGACTATATGATCAGGCAAATCATTAAAGGATACCTCAATAGAATTATCTGTTTTTTCAGTTTCGTTTTTTAATAAATCAACATTTTTTTCTTTCATTTGTTCTTGCATTTTTTATATTATTTAAATTTATTATAATAAAATAATATTAAATGCCAAAAAAATTTATAATCTACTCTTAAGTATTAAAGATTTTTTATTAAAGATATAATCTTAAATTTAGATATCTAATATTATAATCAGGGATGAAAAAACATGGGGATTGGGGATTGGGGATTGGGGATTGGGGATTGGGGATTGTGCCCAATCCCCAATCCCCAATCCCCACACCCCAAT
>Ga0194116_10007751_pt1 | contig 11013 bp, 14 predicted proteins | sample TA2MahsurfametaG_4_FD_148617 | JGI IMG/M metagenome (GOLD analysis project Ga0194116, IMG submission 148617) | Freshwater microbial communities from Lake Tanganyika, Tanzania - TA2015008 Mahale S9 surface | ecosystem: Environmental > Aquatic > Freshwater > Lake | place: Tanzania: Lake... | reverse complement strand
CCAATCCCCAATCCCCAATCCCCAATCCCCAATCCCCAATCCCCAATTTTTTAATCTAGTTATAATTTATTTAATTGGAATTGCAAATTTCTTTTTTCTCAATTCGTATTCTAATTTGAATTTGATAATCTTTATATTTTAAAATGTTATATTTTTTAAATACTAAATCATAGTTTATTTAAAATAAATTTGATATTCTCATTAAATTTTGGTAATTTATTAAATAAATTATTAATTTTGTTAAAAAAATTATATAAGATGAATTTGTATAATTAGAAATAAACATATGAATAGCACAAAAATGTCAGTTAAACCTGTAAATCCTGATGACAAAAAATTTTCTCTTCTGATAAAAAATATTGATCACAACACACATAGAGCTTATAAATACGCAAAAATGCCTCAACATGGTAATGGTTAAATTTCTTTTTTACTCCATTTAAATTAGTATAATTCCTTATAGATTCAAGCACCATTTTGAAAAACCAGCATCAGATATTGAGAGAATCCCAAACTATGCGATTTCCATTTGGATCTAATAATTTCAAATTTAGATCTCAATGTCCTCAAAATGTTGGAGAAAAAAAAGAATTAACTGGAAGCCTCTTAATTAAAAATAATCAAAACATTAACGGAAACCCAGGTTCCTGGAAAAATTTAATGGGAAGGACTGAAGATTATGTTATAAAAAGTGGTTACAACAATCAGTAATATATAATAATTTATTTCTTATGGATATATATTTTTAAATTTTTAATTATTTTAAAAAATATTTTTTAGAAATTAATTTTTTTTTATTTAAAGATCGAGTATGAAAAAATTTTCAGAAAATATGAAATCAAAGAGGACTTTAAATCCTAATATGTCAATGGATGATATAACAAGTGGAATTTTACAAAATAATAGAAAATTTAATGCGAACAGATATAATGATGATGAAAAAAAGATGGTAAGATGTGGATCTATCCAAACATTGCTACAAAAAACACCTGAAATTGAAGTTAAAACCAAGTTACATTCAGGTAAAATGACTGAGGACTCCAATATATTTGTGCCTGATAGAGAACCAAAAAGAAGATTAAGATCAGGATATGAACACAATTTAGATTCAAAAGATCCTCTAAATATTAGAGCTCCTGAAAGCCAAGAATACAATCTTTCATCACTGAAATTGTATATTCATAATTTTTATAAAATTTTTTATTTAAATAAAATAGAGACCAACAGAGAAAACAACAATTATTAAATTCAGACATTTTTAATAGAGATAAAAGCATCGTTAATGAACATACAAAATATAGGGGAAGAGTCAGTTCTCAAGATGAGAAGTTTAATCCGTATAAAAATTTCCAATCTTCTATAGTTTTTGAATGATAAAGAGTAATCTATAAATCACTTGGTATTATTATTTTTATTTAATAAATAGTCAATATAAATTAATTTTTAATGTTAGAATTAGAAATTATTTATTTAGAATCAATTTTTTTTTCAAATAAAAATTGATGCCCAAATTAGGATCTTCTTTGTAAATAAAAAAATTATAATTATATAAATTAAATTTTTATAAGGTCTATTATTTTATTTAATTAAAAGGGTTAGATATTTATTTATAGGTTCTTTAACTGTAAAAATTTTATTGAATTGATTTAATAATTTTTCATTTAAAATTTATTAAAAAAATCATTTCATCATATATATTAATTATATTATTTATTTATATAAAATAATCAAAATTAATAAAATAAAGAAAGATATTTCTCATTTTAGGATTCATTTTCAAAAATTATTTTTTCAAACTAATTCCTTGATTTGAACTATTAATAATTCCATTATAGTTCTGAACAGCACTATTAATCTGTTTGTTGTTTATTTGATTTATGGGATTTTTCTAAATATATTTACATAATTTTTAATTTTAATTAAAGAAATTAAGTCGAATTAATTACTTTTTGATTGTTATTATTTATATTTTGATTGTTATTACTATTACTACTCTCTTTATTTTTTATCGGATTTATAAATCCAACTTTTGGATTATTTGTTCCAAAATATTTATTATATAGCTCCTCTCTATTTAATAACTCATTCCTATAATATTCCATATTTTCATCAGCAGCTCTTAGTAATTTGTCTTTTGACATTATTTCTTCTCTTAGTTTGAATATTAACTCCATATCTTCTTCTTTAGAAGGTCTTTTTTCAAATAGATCTTTTAGTATTTGATATCTATTAATTTAAAAATTTATTATTAAATATGAATTTATTTTATAATACAATTATAAAAATTAATACTTATTTGCTAAAGCATTATTTTTCATCTCCATGATTTTTATTGCTTCCATAAATTCATTTTTTATTTTTTGTATTTCTTCAAAATGTATCATTTTAAATTCATTTGATTTATCTTTAAAACATTTTTCTAGATCTCGCTGTAAAGATAAAGAATAATTGCTTTATACAATATTTTTTAGATATTTTATATATCTAATTAAAATACATTTTTCATATTGTATTCTTTTTCTAAATTTTCAGTTAAGGCTTCATATTTGCTTTTAATTGCATTCAAATTTTTATCTGATTCTGCTAATTCAGCTTCCAAATTTGCGATTTTTTTTCTTTTTTCTTCACTATCAAGTTGTAAATTACCAACAGTACTTTCCAAATTTACTACATTATTATTAAGATTATTAATTTGTTTATTATTATCTTTAATTGTATGATCCTTTTCTTCAATAATTTTTTTTTTATTGTTTTCAATATTTTTTATTTTTTCTTCATATTCATCTATTTTATTAGATAAATTTTTATTGTATTCATTTGTTAAGTTGTAAACTTCTTGTTGGTGTTTCAAAATAAGAAAATTAATCTTAAATTCAAATAAAATTTTATAGAAGATTTTATATTTTTTACAAAAAATATTGAACAAAATTTTGAACAAAATATTACTCCTTCTTGATTTTTCAAATTTGTTTCTTCTATTTTTTTTTCAAATTTATTAGTTAAATCTTCTTCTAAGTCTGTTAATTTTTTTTCATATTGACTAATTAAATGTTTTTTTTCTGTTTCAAAAGCTCCTTTTATTTTTTCGATTTCTTTTTCAAATTTTTCAGTGAGTTCTTCGATATCCTATTATAAAATAAATCATACCTTTTTAGTCAAACTATCTTTTTGTTTTAAATTAATTTGATATTCTTCTAATAATTTATCAATTCTTATCTTCATATCTTGATTTTCTTTTATCAAATGATTTATTTCATTCTCATATTTTTTTTTCAAATGATTAACTTTTTCTTCAAATTCATTTTTCAAATTTTCTATTTCATTCTTATGATTTTTTTGTATTCTAAATTTTTAAATTCTTAGAATTAAAAAATTCAATTTTATTATAAGAAAATATACTCATTAATTTTTTTTTCAAACTGGTCTTTTATCATTTTTTCTGCATCCTCAAATTGTTTTTTTAAATTTTTCAAAGTTTCTTCAGAAGATAAATTAACTCGTCTGTAACTTTCTTTCAATTGATCAATCTGCTTTTCATAATCAACTTTAAGTTTTTCCATTTCAAATTGGACTGATTCAATTATTTTTTTTGAGACTTCAATTTCGTTTTCTAAACGAGATATATCTAAATTTTTTTTATTTATTTCATTTTCTAATTCTTTTATTTTATTTTCCTTATTTTTCATCCTTTCATCAAAATCAGAGTTACTAGATTTTAATTTCGAGTTTAATTCCGAAATTATCTTTTCTAATTTAGATTTTTCCGAATCCATTTTCATCTCCAATAACTTTATTTCTTCAAAATGTTCTTCTTTTAATCTTTCAATTTCTTGTTTTAATTTTTCTATATCATTTTTAAAATTTTTTTCTGCTGCTAAGTTTTCAGCTTTTATTTTTTCAGTTAATTTGCCAATTTCTTCCTCAAGATTTTTAATCCTTAATTTATATTCTTTTTCTTTATCTTCGAAAGCTTTACTAAGTTGTTTATACTGATCTGCAGAAGAATTCTTTAATAAAATTATATCATTTTTCAGGTTTTCTATTTCTTTTGTTAAATTTTCCTTTAGTTTTTCTTTTTCTGATTTTTCTTTGTCTAATAAAGCTTTTAAATCTTTAATTTCTTCTTTTAAATGTTTGATTTCATTTTCTAGTTGGAAGATTTTTGAGTTTTTCGAAGATAAATCACTATCTGCCAACGCTTTTGAATTATTCAGTGATTGATAAAGTTGATTTTTTTCATCCTCTAATTTTGTTATGAGTTTGTATTTTTCATTTAATTCTCTGGTCAAATTTTCTATTTTTCTTTTTTCTTCCTCTAATTTTTCTTTTAAATAAGATAATTCATTTTGCAGAATTTTTATATCATTAGAAGAATTACTTTGTAATTGCTTGAGTTTTTCATTTAAATTTAAATTTTCATTATTTAATTCAATTAAATGCTTTTCCTTGACTGTTAAAACGCTCTCCAAATCTTTGCTTTTTTGACCCATTTTTTCAATTTCTATTTTGATTGAAGAGTTTATTTTTTCCAAATTTTCTTTATCTTCTTTTAATAATTTTAATTTTTTTTCAAATTCATTTCTCATATCTTCTAAACTTTTCGAATTTGAATTTGAATTACTATCCATCATTTTATTCAAATCAGCTATTTTCTTTTCATATTCTTCAATTAATTTGTCTTTTAAATATTGAAATTCCATTTTCATTTTTTCCTCTTTATTTTTGTTTTCTTCATTGATGTTATTTATTTTTTCAACAAAATTTTTACTCGTATTTTCTATATCTCTTGTTAAAGAATTTTTAATATTTTCTTTATCGATTATTAATTGTTTTCTGTCTTCTTCAAATTTTTTGTTCATTTCATTCATTTTATTTTCATAGATTTTACGCAAATCAGCCAAATCTTTCCACATTTTATCGTATTTTTCATGATAATCTTCTTGCATTTGTTTTTCTTTTTTTAAAGAATCTTTTTTAAATTTCTCATAATCTAAAGTAAACCCAGAGATAGAATCTTCATATTTTTTATTAATATTATTAATTTTTTCATCTATGTTCATATTTTCTTTCATTTTTTCTACAGATTTTTTCATTGTAGAAATAACTGATGAAGCTTCTTTTGTTAGAGTCTCTATTTCTCTTTCATAGGCCTCAACTATACTTTCTATCAAGGCATCATTTTCATCATTTTTTGTATTTAGAACAAAGATAACTCTTGTCAGTTGTGCAATTTTTTTACACATCCTTTCATATACCTCACCATCCATTAGTTAGTTATTTTTATTTTTTATTTTTAATTTTATTTTCAAATATTTTATTATTCATCCAATTTTTATATCAAATAAAATTTTCTGATAAGTGTTCATTTTTTATGTAGTTATTTAAAATTTTTTTTATATAATCTAAATTTTGATTCTAAGATAAAAAATTAATTATTTAAAGTATTGAAATTGAAACTATATTTGCAATCTAAATATAAAATTTTTTATCTAATCCTATGATTGGATAATAAATATTAAAATTTTAATGATATGCTTCAAGCAACTTTAAACCCAATATGCTTTCATATTTTGTTAATTTTTATTTTTTTACTTAAGATTGTAAGAAAATTCATATAAATATATATTTTTCATCGGGTTTTTAAAATTTGATTCAAAAAAAATCACAAAACTTCATAATCGTTGGATTTTAAAAAGAATTTTAAAAAATTTATGAAATTCAAGTATTAAATTAAAGAAATATTTGGTTTTATTACATTTCAGAAAAAACTAATTATATTTTAAATGAATATTCGAAATGAAATTCCTAATTTAAATCAAATATCCACTAATATCACTGTTTATCCTAATCCTCCTTTTCATTATAAAAGATTCTCAGAATCTTCTCAAGCAATGAGGCCTCCCAGTTTAAATATATTTACCAAAGTAGATAGTTTCGGTTGTTTGGGATCTGAATATAAAATAAATGATCGAAACTTTTATACTATAGAGCTAGATTCTAATATAAAAATTCATGATGAAAATTTTGTTAGAGCAAAGCAGATTCCAAATGTTAACTTATTTAATGAGAATGTTGAGTCTATAACAAATAAAATAACTAATATGACAATAATTGAGCAGGTTGATATCATAAAAGAAGAAGTTAAATTCCTCAATAGAATTTATGTTGAATTAACAAAAAAATTAAATTTTAATTTTAGAGAATGTGAAATTAACAATAAATTGATGAAATTTGCATTTCAAAAAATATATTTTGTTATTTCAATAATTAAAAAGAAACAGGTATGAGAAAGTTTTCTTTCTAAAATTTTATTTTAGGCATTTGCAGAAACATTGAGATTTTTCAAAAATGAAATTGAACAGATCAATTATATTGATAGAAACATTAACGAAAATCTTGATGAGGCATATAAATCTCTTAAGTTGAATATAGAAGATGTTAAAAATGATTTGAATTATAACTAAATGAAAAGCATCTTTTTAAATAATACAAACAATATAATAAACAATTAAAAAATATTTCGATTCAAAATATTATTTATAATTATTTTTTTAAAAAATTGATTTTTGGAAAAATATATTAAACTAATATATATGAAATATTAACTGGTCCTAATAATTGGCAGTTTTTATTAATTATAAAAGCTATGAAAGCCTAATAAAGCATAAATCAACGCTCTATTATTATTATAATTAAATCATTAGATAAATCCATCATAATTTTATATTATATTGTTAATTTGTAAAGACTGATTTTGTCTGATAAAATAATAAGATCTTCAGTTGATAAGGTTCAAATTAAACAATATAAATTATTTTCATTGAATCGATTTCTTTTATATAAAATTCTTCCAATAAATTACATTTGTTTTTGGCAACATAAAAATCTTTACAATAGATAGCTTTTTCATTATTTTTTTCACATTTTCTTAGACTTTCCTCTATTTTAATACATTTCTCCTAGATAAAATATTTTATTAATAATACCAATATCAAAAATATTTTTGAAGAGTTACTGTATATGTTCAAAAATACCATAAATTTAATGAAGAGATTACTTGAAAAAATTTAATATTATGTTTGATTTTTTTATCCTTATCAGTATCTGAATAAAGTTCCATTTTTTAAAATAAATTTATTAATGTATTTCTAAAATTTAAAAATAAATTCAATCAGAAGAAAAAAATTTTTTATTTTATTCTTAATAAAATTTAACATACAAATATAGCAGATTTAAATTTAAAGCTTTTAAAGTATATTATTCAATAATACAAATATGAACGCCAATTTAATAAAAGGAATTTTTTCATACTTGAATTTTGAAGATCATTTCTATATGAAAACGTTAAATAAAAAAATTAAAGATCTTTCTGATTCATGTTTTAATGAAAAATGGGAGAAAAAAGTTCAGAAGCAAATATTTGGAGAAAATTTTTACAAGTATAATTAAAAAAAATAAAATTTAGTATTTTTTCAGAATATGAAATTGAAGAATTCATAAAAATAAAAGGAATCGATTCACAAAAAATCAATTTAAAATTGAATATAAATTGGAAAAACGAATTTATAAAAGGGATTGAAATTGATAAAAAATTCGAAAATTACTTTTTAAACTATTCTTCTGAAGTTGAAAAAATAAGTTTTTCTGAGTTTTTCATTTATGATGAAAATCAAATTTTTGCATATAAATCTGATATGAGTTCACTACTTTATTTAATTAGATCAAAATTTAATGGTAATTTTTTATTTTATTTGATTTTATTGGATTTTATTCATTTAATCAGAATTTATTAAATGTAATTTTTAAATAAATTCTTTTAAAAATATAACATCTTATAGAATCTCTTCCCTCATTTGAGTCTCTTTCCAAAAAAGATGAATTTTTTTACAAACAATCGAATTCAATTCATCTAAATTATTTATTGGATAAATCCAGATGTTTCAGACAAAAATATGATAATTTTGGATTTGAATATAACTTTCCACTTTTTGAAAATTTGGAGAAATATACATTGCAATATTTAAAAGAAATCAATTCTGTAAAATTCCAAGAAAAAAATGATTTTATAAATACATTCCTGAAAATTAGGTTTTATCACACAAAATTCGAAAAAAATGAAATCAGCATTATTCAACAATTTCCAATTTTCTTTACTATTATTTGTCTAAGAGACAAGTTTGATCATTTAACAAAATTAATGCTTTTTAAGATCCAAAAATTTATTTCTATGAAGAGTGAAAATAATGAAAAACAAATACATTATTTATTCTTAGATGAATTTATCTGTAATGTTAAAATTTTCTTCAATGCTGCTTTGGAAATTGAAAAAAGTATAGAAAAAATTAATGAAATAATAAATATGATTCAAAATAATTTGAATTTTATTTCTAATGAAGAGAATTCTTTTATTAAAAATGAATTAACAGAATTTTCTATTTATAGGATGCTTATATACATTTGGAATAAAAATGTAATTTTTCCCATAAAAGATCAATTGATTAATTCTCTTGGAATTGTAATGAAACAGTATTTAATAAACAGTTTTGAGAAACAAGAAAGTAAAGAATTTATTGGAAATTTTATATCTCAAGTTGAAAAAATTTCTAACGAAAAATTGTCACTTTCCAACCTTTTTTATAAAAAAATTAGTCCAAATAACGATTTCTTCAATAAAAATTTTAAAGCAACTATTGAAAAAATTGAACCTTTTGATTGTAATAATGGATTTATAGATTTTAAACAAAAGCAATCATTTGATGTCCTTAAAAATTTTGAAGAAGAGATGGTAATCAATTCTGAATATTTTATTGAAAATACACTTTTTTCACTTCTTAACTTAGATATATCTGAAACAAAATTCCTTTTTTTAAATAAATTGGATTTTTCTGTTTCAGAGATATATAATCAAGCTGAAAATGAACTTATAAATAAAATTAAAAATTTTCTTACGAACAAATTGAATGAGAATATGGACATAAATAAAATTGAAGATATCTTGAATTTTTTCAATCAGCAGGAATTATTGAATAAAAAATTGATTTTGAGAACAAGTTTTAAAATTAATAATGCTATTGCAAAAGATTTATGTTCTTTTTTGGAAAATAAACTTGTTAATGATCTTGAATTATTTTTTGTGAAAAATATCAAATCTTTATATGAAAATTATTTCTCAAGAATTAATCAAGGAAGTGAAAATTCATTTTTTTTTAAAATAAATGAAAATATATTCAAAAGATTAGAAGAAAAATATATTGAGAAATATGATAAAAAATATGCAAATGAACAAGAGAAAAATCAAAAAGAAATCATTTCAAATTTTCTAAATAACGAAGGAATTTGTTTAATGAATATCCTATTTTACAATATAAAAAATTTTTTAAATCGAAAAGATGTAATTGAGTCACAAAAAAAAGCTAATAAAGATTCATTTATATCTGATTATAAGCACTATATTGTCAAAAAAGAAATATTAAATAATTTTATTGAATATATTTTATACAATTTCCTGTTGAATTTAAATACTAACAAAAATTTCATAATTATTGAAAAAATTATTGATTCTTTATTAACAGCACAAAAAATAGATTATTTCAATTTTAATTATATTGAAAAATGTGGTAAAAAAAATATAGATATAGAAATATTAAATATTAAAAACTTTGATAATGATACTAATCCAATTAATAAAATATTATCTTCCTTTAATGTTAATAATGATTATTATCTTGCTGAATTTTGTGGTTTGAGAGCTGAAAATCTTAAAATTAATTATGAATTTGAAAAAAAGATCAACGACTTTGATGATAATTTTATAATAAATGGGAAGAGACATGATTTCAATAATTCAACATATTCAAACCATAGTTTAAGCCATAATGAATTATGTATAACTTATGATACTTCTGAAATATTTATGGATATGGAATAAATTTAATTAATTTGTTCTCTTGTATGAATTGGTACATATACTATTGTACTTTTGGAGGATGATGAAATTGATTCCATTTAATTATTAAGAAATTATCAATAAAGATTAAATATACAAATAATGTATCATCCGAAAAGCTTCTTTTTCATTTTATTCAATGATTATAAAATAATATTAAAGATTTTGTTATATTATCATATAATGTTTATTTATTATAAATTAATATAAGGAACTATTTTATTAAAATGTTTTTTTAAGATTAATTTTCATTTTTTTTAATTAAAAAATTTTAATGTAATATTTATCTTCGGATTCGAAATTTTATCATTTTTGTAATAGGCAGGTATTTTCTCTTATTTATTTTCTTATTTATTTAATTTTCTCAAATTATACTTAAATAAAAATTGGATTTCAAAAAGCTTAAAATTTATGATATATACAATATATAATTTCAAAATTTGGAATGATCTTTTACTTAAAATTTTTTTTTATTTAAATTTAATTGACTCTCAAGAATTTTTGTGTTCAATAATTTATATTTTATAAATTTTTTTAAACGCTGGAACTAAAGAAAAAATGTAAATTAAAAAAAATATTTCAATTCAAATCTAATTTTGCATTTAGACTATATGTATTTTTAGTTAGTTTATTATCTTTTCCTTTGACCATTTCAATTATCACTAATATAGTTGGTAACTTTCCTAATGCATTAAGTTGCTTGAATACCCATAATCTTCTATTATTCATAGATATATATCTCTCTGTTGATGGATCATACATTACTTTTATTTTTGGTAAATCTTCAACTTTTACAATCCCATCTAAAACCTGTTTAAAGGTTTCTTCAACTAATTTACCATCTGAGAATTTTTTCCTTAGTTTACTATGAGTGAAATATATTATGCTTGGATCAATCTCACTAGTATTTGTTCTATTCATATTTTTAAAATAATAAAAATTCTTAAAAATTAATTAGATATTCAGAATTTAATAAGTTGTCAGAGTATTTAAGAATAAATAGATATTTAGTTAAAATATTTTAAATTTAGGATTATTTAATTCTTATGGAAATTAAAAAAATTTAA
>Ga0194116_10007750_pt1 | contig 11013 bp, 11 predicted proteins | sample TA2MahsurfametaG_4_FD_148617 | JGI IMG/M metagenome (GOLD analysis project Ga0194116, IMG submission 148617) | Freshwater microbial communities from Lake Tanganyika, Tanzania - TA2015008 Mahale S9 surface | ecosystem: Environmental > Aquatic > Freshwater > Lake | place: Tanzania: Lake... | reverse complement strand
GGATTGGGGATTGGGCCCAATCCCCAATCCCCACTCCCCAATCCCCAATCCCCAATCCCCAATCCCCAAATCTCACTCAAGTTTTTTAAAAAGTATCAATTTGACATACAATATTAAGTTAAATGATATTCCTATTTTAAATAACAAATGTTTTTATCAAAATTAAAAAGGAAAAAATTAATAAATTTTTAAATTATTAAAAATTTTATTTTTTAATAATAATGAATAATGTACGGGAATTAAGGTAAATTATAAAAATCGATAAAATATTTTAAATGCAGAATGAAGTACATGAATCAGAACGAATGGATTATTTTGGATAAAAATTTCCAAGGTAAATTGAATTAAAAGTGAAATTTGTTTTGAAATAGTATTTTTAAGGCGAAAAAAATTAAAAGAAATTACTAAAATAAAATGTATAAATTATATTTAGTATCTAATCCTCAAGTTCTGAATTTCTATGAAGATATTCATTCTTTTACCAGACAATTAGTTTCATTATTAAAATTGCCCCAAAGATGTATTAATACTTCAATGGTGTTTTTTCACAAATATTTTTTATTTAAAAAAAAATTTCCAGATATTTTCACAAAATATCTGAGTTGTTTTACATGTTTTTTTCTAGCATTAAAGGTTTGCGACTTTCTAATGCCTTTGGATCATCTAATAAAGACGTTTCTTAAATTACTCTTTAAAATTCAAAATATTAATCCCATTCAAATAAATGAAAAAATTATTCAAGAGGCTAAAGAACGAGTATTTCAAATAGAATTTGAAATTCTCGATTTAATTGGTTTAGATCTTAATGTAGATATGCCATATTCTTATTTGCAAAAAATGTCTCCTTATTTTAAGGACTTTCTAAAAAATGAAAAATTAATATTATGCATAACTAGTTTTCTTAATGATTCCTTCAAATTGCCTTTGTGCATATATTACGATCCACTGCTTATATTACTAGCATGTGTTTTTTTATGTGAATTTTATTTCGATGTTAAATTACTTGATTATCAAGGATTAAAGTGGTTTGAAATAATAGAGAAAGATATTGATATAAATGTAGTTAAAGAAATTTCTTTAAAAATGAAATTTTTTTATGATTATTTTACTGAAAATAAAAATTCCCATGACTTCGAATTTCATAATAAACAATATTTGAATAAAGCAATTTTAGATTTGGATTTTGAGAAATTCGAAGTTGAAGGTAATATTAATAAGGAGCTTGAGATAAAAAATGAAAATGAAAAAAATAAAATTTTGGACAAAACCGATTTCGATAATAAAACAGAAAATAATGAATTAGTGGGAGATTTTAAATTAAAAAAATGCAAACATGACGACAAAGAAATAGAAAAGTCGGACAAAATATATAAATATACTTTGGAGTTAAATGAAGAGGTAAAAGAAAATGAGAATTTTAATAATAAAGATAAATTTTATAAAAAAAAAAAAATCAAAAAAAAAAAAATCTATAAAAAGTGTAAGAAAATTAAATCCAATATCGAAAAAAATTATTTTACTCATCCTAATGAAAATAAATCAACAATAAACAGCAATCATGAAAAAAATGAAATAAAGAACAATTATTTTTCAAATAATTCTGCGGTTTTGCAGGAAAATAACTTTTTTAAAGAAATTAAAATAACCAACTTATCTGAATGGCCAAATAAAGGAAAATTGTTAGAAAACAATGCTTAATTAATAATTTAATAAAATATAATATTAATTTCGATTATAGTTAAAAAAAATATTTTAATTAGGGTGTAAATAATAAAAGACTTAAATATAAAATGACACATGTGCTAAAATAAATAAAATAATGAAATTAATATTAGTATTTTATTCAGATTATTAATTACAGCACAGATATTAAAGAATATTCATATAAACTCTTTTATTAAAGACTCACTAATTGTAAGAAAAATAATAATTTAGTAAATTATCGAATTGATTAATTAATTATTTAATATTTTATACAGCTTGATTGAGATTTAATACATTTCAAGAAAAAATTATAATAGATTTATATATTATAATAAAAAATTAAGAAATTATTAATTATCTGTATTCAGAATTGATATGTTAATCAATAATAATAAAAAAGATATTTTCTTACCAATATTCAATGCGAATTCAGGTTTTTAAAATTATATATATCCGCATGAAATTATCACTAATTTCTGGTATTTAAAGGGTTCGTTATATTGTGTATTTAATTTAAGAAAATTAATATTGTTCATATTAGAGAGATTAGAAAGACTTTAATTTGAGGACTTTTTAGGATAGTATTAATCTTAAGTAAAGGCCTCCAGTTTTTCAGAATCTTAAACATATTGTTAACATTTTTAAGTAATTAATTCGGAAATTTAATTCGTCAAATTACTAAAGATGTCTAACGAAAATAGTAATCTTGAAGGAAACATTTTAAAAAGCATAGAAAATAACAAAATTGAAATTAAAAAATTTGAAAAGAAGTATACTGGAAATATTAAACAACATGATTTAAGTATTTCTAGTTTCAATCATGAAGATATTGAATTAATGGAACAAGATAGTGACAAAAACAAAATTGGAAATTTGATAATTAATTATAAAGGCAAGGAAAATAATAAACATACTTTGAAAAAATTCGTTTTTGAAAAAGATGTTATTATAGAAGATAAGATAAATTGTCGCCCAAATTGGCATCTTAATGAACTAATTAATATTGAAAAATCTCATGAAAAAATTTTTATGAATTCCAAAAATTCCGTTAATAGCAATTCAATAAATAATAAGGCGAATAAACTAGATATGCCTAATTTAAGCAATACGAAATCTTCACATTCATTGAATAATTTTAAAAATTTACCAAAAATCGAAGAAAAGATTTTATTTTCTAAACATCAAGATACGACAGAATTAAATAATGAAGTATTATGTAATTCACCTAAAAGAGAAATAAAATTGAAAATAAATAAAGCTTATAATTCAAGTAATATAACACATTCTATTGATGACTTTAATAAATATTCAATCAATAATTCTAATTATAAAAAAAAAGGAGATAGGTCTAAAAATAAAACTTCAGAGTCACAATCAATAATTAAAAAAAATGACGTATTATTATTGAAAAACAAAGTTAAGAAATTTCCTAATTTTAAAATTGTTTCTGATAAGGAAGAAAAATTGAAATTTAATACTAATCTTGATAAAAATTTCGATAAAACTGTAAATTTTACAGATAAAAAAATAACTTCCAGTTCTAAAATCACATTAAATAACTTTGATAAATTTTCCATTTCTACTGATAAAAAGATTTTAGTTTCTCCAAATACGAAAATATTAACTTCAACTGAAAAACAAAGTAAATCAAAAGTGTATAATTTTAAAAATTTTTCTTCAGCTAAGAAGAAAAAAGAAAAAGTTCCTAACGAATTTATGACTGAGAAGAAATTACAAAAATTCAATTGGATTGATTGTAGTATTATCGATAGAGAAGAAAAAAATAAAGAAGAAATAAAAGTTGATGAAATAATTGAAAAAGAAATAAAAGAAATATTTGAATCTAAAGAAGAAATAACAAATCCAGAAGTAATTGCTATTTATAATAAAATATTCGATAAATTTTATCGAAAGCTTTTTGATCCAAAAGCTCCAAAAACTAAGGATCTCCAGGATCAGATAAGAAGATATTTGAAATTAAGAGGAAAACCTTCATATCTTGATGATAAAATAAAAGACATAAAAACAAAAATCTTTTTTATGAAATGTATATTTGACTTTTCTTATCCAGAAATTATAGCTAATAAATTGAAAGTACAAAAAAATTATTATGAGTTAATGAAAAAAGAAATTCATGAAGCGAAAAAAAATAAACTTGATAAAGTTAAAGATAACTTTAAAACTAAAAGCAATTATCATGATCAGATTGAAAATTCCGAGTTTTATTCATTTAAAGAGAGAGCAAAGACACCTAATTCATTTTATCCTAGAGTGCAAACTGCTTTTAAAAGTGATGTGAAAAAAAAAACCCACACTATAAATTTTTTTAAAAACATAGTAAAACCTCAAACAAGCAAAAATGCAAATAATCCAAGTATTATTAAAAATATAAGTGAAAACATCTTTAACTTGAAAAAATACGATGAAAATTTTTTTATGATTCTTAAAAATCATAGCAACAATGAAAAAATCTAAAAAGCCTGAAAAATATCTATTTTTTTATTATAGTTAATTAATTTTAACTTATTTAAATAAAAATTACTCGGCGAATGTATAATTTTTTATAATTTAACATTATTAGTTAGTAATAATAAGAATTTTAATTTTTTACAATAAGAATTCTAAATAAATTAATAAGTAAAATTGATTTATTTTAAATATTTAATCATCATCCAAAATTAAAATGAAATGTTTTACTTGTAATGAAAAAAGGCCTCAGATTAAAAGGCCCAAAACTGGAAAACCCATATGCCTCGATTGTTTTTATGATTGCTTTGAAAAAGAAATTCATCATACAATAATAACTAATGAATTATTTAAAAAAGGTGAGAGAGTTTGTATTGCTGCAAGTGGTGGTAAAGATAGCACAGTTCTTGCCTATATTATGAATGAATTAAATAAAAAATATGATTATGGATTAGATTTATTTTTATTATCTGTTGATGAGGGGATCGTTGGATATAGAGATGATAGTCTTGAAACTGTTAAGAAGAATAGAGATGATTATGGTATACCATTAGAAATTGTTTCGTATAAGGATTTATACGGATGGACAATGGATGAAATTGTTAAAATGATTGGATTAACAAATAACTGCACTTTTTGTGGTGTCTTCCGTAGACAAGCTTTGGAAAGAGGGGCTACATTCCTTAAAGCTGATAAAGTAGTCACAGGTCATAATGCTGATGATATAGCAGAAACAGTTTTAATGAATTTATTAAGGGGAGATTATCATAGATTAACTAAGAGCGTTGATATTATTACAGGAAAAGAAGGAAATATGCCGAGAGTAAAACCTTTTAAATACACTTATGAGAAAGAAATAGTGATGTATGCATATCATAAAAAATTAGTTTATTTCTCAACAGAATGTATTTATTCTCCTAATGCTTATAGAGGTTATGTAAGGGAACTAATTAAAGACCTTGAAGCACAGCGACCTTCTACAGTGATTGACATTATTCATTCTGGTGAGAAGTTAGTTATTGATAAAAATCAAGCTAGAGCAAAACAACAAATTAAAAGAAATTGCAGTATTTGTGGATTTATGAGTAGTAATAATGTTTGTAAAGCTTGTGCATTGTTGGAAAAATTATCCAAAATGAAAGCTAAAAAAACAATTGAATACGAAGAAATTAAAACTATAAATAATACTAATGAAAAAATTAGTAATGTGGTAAAGATTGAAATTTAAGTTTTAATTTTATATATAATTTTTAATATATTTTAGAATAAATAGAAGTGAAATAGAATATTTAAATGCAATTAATTCATTATAATCTATTGTTAAGATTTTTATATTTTTTAAATCAATAATTTATAAAAATAATTTAAATTTTGATTTTTGATGAGAAGAGATTAATATTATAATTGAAAATATAAAGGACACAATATTTTTAATAAGATCTATAAAAATCTAAGTAACTTCTTGAAACAATTTCCAAACCCTTTAGTCTCTATGAATATTCAAAATCGAGATACTTATAAGATATATTAAATGATTATATTAATTAAATTGCCAATTTTCCTATTAAAAAATTTAAATAGATTAATTTTAGTGTTTCATCTAATTGTTTTATTAAAAGTTTAAATTATATTTCTGAAAACATCATTAAATTTTGATTTCTCCACAATCTTCAATGCTAATTGTTCCTTTAGGTTTTCCAGTTCTTGATCCGCAAAGTTCAATTTTGGATAAAACATCATCACCTTCAATCAATTCCCCGAATACACAATGATTTCCATCTAACCAAGGAGTTGCTTGGAAAGTTATGAAAAATTGAGATCCATTTGTATCAGGACCTGCGTTGGCCATTGATAAAAGTCCCCTTTTAAAATGTTTTAATTTTAAATTTTCATCTCTAAAATGTCTTCCATATATTGATTCACCTCCTGTTCCATTTTTTTTTGTAATATCCCCCCCTTGGGCCATAAATTCATTAATAATTCTATGGAAAATATTATTTTTATAATGTAATTTTTTTGGGTTTTCTGCTGTGCATAAAGCTTTGAAATTAGCAGCAGTTTTGGGACAATGATTTGAATATAACTAAATATTTTTAAAGCTGTTTTCTTATTTTAATAAAATGCAAATATTTAATGTTACTTACTTCAAATACTAATTTTCCCAATTTTTCTCCATCTTTTGATATATCAAAAAAGACCTTTGGATTGTCTTTGCTTCGATAATTGATTAATACAGAAAAGTATCTTCTTTGGTATTTAAAGAAATTGAAAGACATTTATATAAAAATAATGAATTAACTACTAATTTTAATTATAAATAAATATATACCTTCTTCTAAATTGGGGGCTTAAATTTTAAAATTGAATTATAAAATTAATAATTTAAATGGTAACATACCTTATATTATTAATAGAGTTTCGTATCTTCAGGGAATAAAACTACGACATCTAATCTTCAAAATAAATCATCAAGAATGAGTAGCAATTCAAGAAAAGGAACTTTTGTTGATACAGCAATTTTAAGTATGTCTGATTTGGATAGAATCAGAAAGAATGCAACTGTTTTATCAAAAGAAGATGAAATGAATAATAAAAAGATTTTGGAAGATCAAAAGCAGTTTGCACAAGCAAGTGCACTGGTAATTTATTAAAATAAATCGAAAAAAATGAGAATGCCTAAAAAATTATAATAAGAGCTTTTCATTCCAAAAAACTTTTTTTAATTATGATTAAATCCCTCATAGAGTAATTTATCTTCTTCAAATAAATTCATGATTAAATATATAGGCTCATAAAGAGAGGATAAAAGAAATAGACAAACAAAAGACTGGTACAGGGATAAAATCAGATATTGAAAAAGAAAATTTGCAATCTACGAATAATTTATTAGCTCAAGCCAAGCAAATGATGGATGAAGAGCATGATTTAGTAAAAGACATGAATAAGTTTGTTTTATACTCTAAAGTAGCAACTATCAGAGACAGGCAATTAGAAGAAAAGAAAAAAATCATCTCTGAATATAAAAATCAAAATACTAAAATAGATTTAATGATGGAATTTGAAAGATTAAAAGAATTGAAGTTCCAAGAAGATAGAGAGAGAGAGCGCAAAGAACAGCAAAAGCAAGGAGCTTTAATTATTATTGATCAAATTAAAGAAAGAGATCTTGAAAGATTGAGAAATAAAGAAAACAGTGAGAGAGAAAGACTCATGATTATTAGGCAAATGAAAGAATTGGAAGACGAAGATAGAAGAGTTGCGGAATTAAAAAAAGTTCAAGGAGCTAAATTGTCAAAAGAAGTATCAGAAGCAAATAATCTTGCAATTGAACTCAAAGAGAGACGTAAAATTGAGGAAAAAGAACTTGAACTTAAAATCTTCCAATATAATATGGATAAAATAAAAAAAGAAGAAGAAGAATTGGCAGAAAAAAAGTAATAGTGGATTTTGTATATTATTAATAAATAAATAAATCAATTTTTAAACAATATTAAATAGAGTATTTATATATAAATTGATATTGAATAATTTAAAAGACGTATTCAAGAAGAAAAAGAAAAAGAAGTTCAAAAATTAAGGGAAAAACAAGAGCGTGCAAGAGATAAGCAAGCCGAATTAGATTCTATTCGAGCCAAAAGGGCCTATGAAGAGGCTGAACGAGTTGCTAGAGAAAAAGAAAGACAAGAAATAATCATTAAAAATAAGAAAGTTGTCGATTTGTTAGAAGCAAATGAAAAACAAAAATTAGATAAAGAATATAAATTAGCAGAACAAGCGAAACAAGAACAGGAGGAATATCAAAGAATAATCGAAAAACAAATGAAAGATTTAGAAAATGAAAGAAGAAAAGAAGAAGATAAAAAACGTATGAGATATGATCATAATAATGAATTAAGGTATTAAAATATATATTAATTGAATCATAGGCGACAAATAAAAGAAAAGGAAGAAATGTCTAATCAATTAAAAAGAGAAGTCTTAGAAGACGGCAGAAAATTGAAACAAAAACAACAAAATGAATTAAATAGATTAGAAAAAATAAAAGATAGTAAAATTAATCATTTAAAAGTTCTCGACATTAATTCGAAATATGTAAGTGATTTGGAAAGATATAAAATAAAATAAATAAGTGTTCCAAAGAAAAAAAATTGAGATAACAAAATTTTATAAATTTATAAAACTAATATTTATTTAATTATTTATCAGATAAGTGATATATTTTTTAAATTGAATGATCTTTTATTTGTATATTTATTTAAGTAAGAGAAATGGTTTTGGAAGGAATTATAAAAACTATATTGATTAAATAAAATGAATAAGAATATGAATTTTTTCTTTTAATTAATTATTTTTCTTAAATGAAAATTTTTGAAAATTATATTATAAAATTTAAATTTCAAATTTAATTTTTAATTTTAAATTTTATTTATTGGAAAAGCTAATTATTTTATTCTTTATAAATAATTAAATATATTTTCTATTTATTAGCAAACTAAAAATGTACCATTAATTAAGGAGCTCTTAACTCAATTATATTTTGTATTGAATGTATTTTGAATTTTTTTAAAAAAGTTTTCAATCCAATAAATAATTCATTTTTGGAATTTATATTTTCTATTTCTTCCAATGTAATCCAAATCCAATCCTCTGATTTATGAGGTTCATTATTTACTATAGTATTTTCTTCTTCTGTCGAAATATGAACAACCATAAATATTTCAACCCAATGATATTCTAATTCTTTATTAATGCAATTAAATGAACATAAATATTTGAATCTCGATTCCTCTAAATTAATATTAGTTTCTTCGATTAGTTCTCTCTTAGCACAGCCTTCGAATGATTCTCCGTATTCTAATTTCCCTCCTGGTAGACCGAAACACTTTTCTTTAATTCTTTTTCCAACAAGAAATTTATTAGTGCTTGAATTAAAAACAAAAATACCCAGTCCTACATTTGGTCTATTCATTTTTAATATTTTAAAAATTTTTATTATTTTATATAATGATAAGAACAAATTACATAAACTTAAATGTCTAAGAGTAAAACGAGAAAAATAATTAATTTTGGATTATTTTAAACTATAATTTTAAATGTTCTGAGTTTTATTAATGCTTTTAATTCAATATCATCAAATGATGTTTTTATTTTAAAATCATTTTTCACTTTTTTGATATAAGAAAGAAAAAATTATTTTAACTCAATTCGTAATTTCAAGATAAAAATTTTACTAAAAAATTTAATAAATCAATGATGAAAAATATCAAATTTCTTGTTTATATTATTATAATCATAGAGGATAATTTAAATCATAAAAATAGTTTATTTTTATATTCTAAAAGACATATCCCATTAAGAAAAATAGTTTTTTTTGTAATTTTTGGTGAATAATTTTTATATATTTTTTATTTATTTATAATTTTTAATTCTATAAAATTAAAAAGTACTTAAAATTAAATATTTAGCCTTATGGTAACTAAGACCGAGACTTTTTAAGCAACTATATTTTTATGCTAAATAACACATTGAATGATGATTCATTTAATTTAGAATTAGAGTTTATAATTATATCTATACTGTAATTACTTCATCATAAACTTCTGCAACTTTGTTAAAAATTTTTGCAATATTTATATTATTTTTAGCTGAAACTTCATGATAATCAAGATTATATTTATTGCAATATTCAAGAGCTTCTTCTTGAGAAACTTTTCGATTTTTCAAATCACATTTATTGCCTACTACTAACACATTAGGATAATCTTCTTTCAATAAATTAAAATATTGAATAATTTCTTTATTTAGAATTTCTTTAATTTTTTCAAAAGATTGAGGTAATGATACATCAAACACCAGAATAAAAAAATCAGTACTTTTATAAATATTAGTATAATCTCCTTGATATTGAGGATCTCCTGATGTAACAGTAAAATACATGCTATAATTTCTATTACCGACTGATATCGGCTTTCTGAAATCTTCTTTAAATATTGTAGTAATATAATATTGATCAAATTTATTTGAGGTATATTGGAAGATTATACTTGTTTTACCTACACATCTATCTCCCAATAAAACAACATTTATAGTCTTTTTATCTTTGTTAATTTTTACACAATTTTTTATTTTTATTAATTCAGTCAACTTTTTAGCCAAATTGACTTCTCTTTTTGATTCTTTTTTATCAAAAGTCTCATAATTATCATCCTTGCTATTTTCTTTTTTAATTGTGTCTGTGTAAGTAACATTATTATCCTTTATTGTTTCAACTTTTTTATTGTCTAAATCCTCACTCCCTTGTTTAGTTTTAACACTGGTATTAATTGAATTTTCTTTTTTAATTTTTTTCTTTAAACCTGTTTGTGTAGGATTACTAGTTCCCCTTTGATAATTTTTTTTTTCTGTTTGTGGGCTATTATTAGGATCACATATATAAAGATTTTCATTATTATCAGCTTGATCATCGATAAAAACATCATTTTTATTCATCGACTGGTTTGGGGCTAATTTTAAACAATTGCAATTCCCCATTATCTAAATTTACCTTTATTTTATAATTTTTAAATTAAATAATATCATTTTTTTATTGGACAAGTTTTGAATCAAATAATTTAATTTTTGCAAATAATTAATTTATTTGCAATATTAGCAAATAATATTTTTAAAGATTTAATCAAAAATTATAAAAATATGATATAAATTTTTAAAATTAAGATTAATAAAAATAAATATAATTATTAATAGTTTCACATAGAGATTAAAAAAAATAATTTTAGATTTGTAATTTTTTTTAATTTTTCATTAATTAAAATAAACATTTCTCATTTGAATTTTATATTTTAG
>Ga0194116_10007748_pt1 | contig 11017 bp, 8 predicted proteins | sample TA2MahsurfametaG_4_FD_148617 | JGI IMG/M metagenome (GOLD analysis project Ga0194116, IMG submission 148617) | Freshwater microbial communities from Lake Tanganyika, Tanzania - TA2015008 Mahale S9 surface | ecosystem: Environmental > Aquatic > Freshwater > Lake | place: Tanzania: Lake Tanganyika... | reverse complement strand
AGAAGAATCCAAGCATTGAGATTGTTCGCGGAAAAGAGGTGGTTAAGGTGTATTCACTCCCAGTAAGTGCTCACTTGAACATTGAAAATGGAGCGAAGGTAGCTAAAGGTACTATCCTTGCTAAAATTCCTCGTCAGGCTGGTCGTGGTGGTGACATCACCGGTGGTCTTCCACGCGTAACTGAATTGTTTGAAGCACGTAACCCATCTAACCCAGCAACTGTTGCTGAAATAGACGGTATTGTTGAATACGGCAAAATCAAGCGTGGTAACAGAGAAATTACACTTCGTTCTAGAACAGGTGAAGAAAAGAAATATCTCATCAATTTGGCGAAACATATCTTAGTACAAGATGGTGATTTTGTTCGAGCAGGTATGCAGCTTTCTGACGGAGCCATTTCTCCTGGTGATATTCTCGATATCCAAGGACCAACAGCCGTTCAAGAATATCTTGTAAATGAAATTCAAGAAGTATATCGCTTACAAGGTGTGAAAATCAACGACAAGCACTTCGAAGTAATTGTACGTCAAATGATGCGTAAGGTTGAAATACTTGATGCTGGTGATACTCGTTTCCTACAAGGTAGCATTGTTGACAAGACTGAATTCGTAGAAGAGAATGAACTTCTATTCGATAAAGTTGTTGTCATTGAGGCTGGTGATTCTGACAAATTCGTTGCAGGTCAGGTTGTTTCAACCATTGACTTCCAAGCTGAAAACGAAGAATTACAACGTAAGGACAGAAAAGTAATGGAAACTAGAGGTGCACTAACTGCTACAGCTAGACCAATACTGCAAGGTATTACACGTTCATCTCTTCAAACAGACTCATGGATTTCAGCTGCTTCCTTCCAGGAAACAACGAAAGTATTGAATGAGGCTGCAGTTCAAGGAAAAACAGACTTCTTGAACGGATTGAAAGAAAACGTAATTGTTGGTCACCCAATTCCAGCTGGTTCTGGAAGCAGAAGATTCAGCAAGATGATTGTTGGAAATACTGAAGATTTGGTTAACATTCTTGCGAAGAGAGCGTCACAAAGCGCTGCTCCGGTAGAAACTACTGAAGAAGTATAATCAATCAAAATACACACTTAAAAAGCCGCTATATGCGGCTTTTTCTTTCTAATCATCGGGTTAATAATACCCAACGAAAAAGAGCCGCAAAGCGGCTCTTTTCCTTGACATGAAAACAACTTAACTATTTATTGGAACAACACGAGACATGTGAATATAACCGGCAGTACCATCTGGAAACTGAACACCAACATATTGGCCATACTGAACCACAACAGAGAACTGTTCATTCGGATAAACTCTTCGTATAACCGTGCCGTTCGGCGCATCTCTTAAATTGGTAAACCCGTCTGGATCTTCAATTCGATATGGGTATAAGTCTGACAGCATTTGATCTTCTACAACTGCAGGTTCTTCTTCAATAACAACTTCCTCTTCTACTACTTCTTCCTCAACCTTAATTTCTTCTGCAACAGGAGAAGCAGCAGGTGCCGGTGCTGGTGCTGCCGCATTCAATACTGGAATCATTCCATAATACTCCATTACTTTTTCATTCGCTTTATCCCAAATGGCCTTCGGTTCAGTTAATTCCATACTGGACACCCAACCAAACAACATCAATGAAGCAACAATGGTCAAAAGAATACCCAATAGTGGCTGATTCTTATTTGCCGCGTGTGCATCACGAATTTGAGTGGTAATCATCCAATCAGAATTATCAACTGAATCAAATACCACGCTATTGATATGCGAGTATATGCTGAGCACATAACCAAGTGCAAGAGCAGCTAAAGCACATAACCAAATACTCATGAATAAGTAGCCCAAATTTTTTGCTACGCCTTCATTGCTATTCAATGCATTTGCTTCTTCCTGCATACCATTAACGTGAGCTAGGACTGCCAACTTGCGTTCTTTCCTTTGTTGAATTTTCGCATTTTCAGTTTGAATATCAGCAATTGCATCATCTAAACGCTGACGTGCAGCAGTACATTCATCAGCAGTTTCATTATTAACGACCTGAGGTGTATCTGGAGTGGTTGGCGCAGTTGGTTGATCTGCAGGTGCAGCATCAACACAAACGGCAGCTTTTTCTATTTCTAGAGAAGCAATAGTTCTGTTGTTTCGAACCAAAGACGAATCCAATTCCACAACTTCTTCGTTCAAAGACTTCGACGAAACTTCAAATGTTGAATCCTTTTTTGCTTCACTACTAATTGGTTGTGCCTTTAGATTTTCATTCACCAACCCACAATAATTATTGTACATGTAAGCCAACAGTCCAACTGTAACAGCACCATTTCTATTTGCGAATGTTGAATAAGAAGCATTTAAGTACTCTTTACCGCGTTCAACTGAACTCAATGAAACACGAGTCGCTAGCATGCGCTTATCTGCTTCCATCAATTTATTCAATGAATCACCAGAGACAGAATCAACATTACACCAAGCGGTGTATGAAGCGATTGTTTCATTCGAATCCGCTTGAATACTTGCAATTCGATCTTCATAAACACTGTCTGTCGCCTTTTGTGTGAAATATGTCACACCTTGTGTAACAAGACCAGGAATAATTGAAAGTATAAACGCTGGAATAATAATCGCCGGGATAACAAGTAAGTACGATGCCCATCCATAATACACATGCGTGAAAAACGCGCGATAAACTCCACGAATATCACCCGTGTACGAATTCGCGAATGAAGGCAATGCACTTATTACAAAAATGAGCAAGATTGAATTGATAATAATGAGCAACGAAGCCAATAAACTACCACCTGCCAAGAATGTTGAATGCGAGAATTGAAACGATGTTCTTGACCCCATGTTAATGAGCAAGTATTCCACACCAATTAAAATAATCATTGGTGCGAGAATAGCAACAGCCAATTTCGCGTAATTCATACCTTGAGACTTCCATGTTGCTCCACTGTTTTTACGATTATAAGCAATCATACTTGCGGCCATACCAATTGGAATGATCGACAATAAGGTTGTACCGTGTTGAATAAATCCTTGAAGAGTCGTGTGGTCGTTGCCTAGGAAGAAATTAATATATCTTCCAAGAAAAGCAACAAGCAAACTTGCAAAAATTCCATAGCATGCAATTTTATAGCTTGACCATTTTGATGCATCTCCAATTAAACGGAATGACTCTCTGAACCAACCCCATGGAATACAAACGACATAATGCCAAATCAATTTCCAAACGAAATAGAATCCGGCAATTATGACTTCGTTGTAAATCCACTTTACAACAGCTACAGCGATTTTCACAACGGCAACTGCCAACTGTAAAATTTCGCCAATGAACCACAAAACACCAAGAATGGCTTCGAAAAACAGAATTAACAATCCAGCAACTGGAACCATAAACCACCAGACACCACTGTTTTTCTGAAAGGCTTCTTTCAGTTCAGTAAGATTAAATCGTCCGGTTGGTGTTTTTCCAGTAACACTGGAATACAGGCGACTGCAGACATATAGTCCAAGTACGCCTAGAATCAAATTCATTTCCATAGGGTTAGTTTTAATTAAGGTTAAGCCAAAGTAAAAAAATAATTTCCAATTGTAAATCGCGATTTATAAACAATTGATTATCAATATCAACCAAAACCGAATTTTTTGGGGCAAAAAAAAACGTGGGGGGCCTTCGGCCCCCCACGTTCCTCAAAATATTTTTTTCTTACTTCACAAATGAGGTCTGACGAGTAACACCAAACTTCGATGTACTACATGCTAAATAAATACCTGATGTCAAGGATGATGTATTCAATTGCATGTTCTGAGCCCCAGCAGAAACTACATAACGCTCATTATATACCAACTGACCCTGTGCATTGAAAATTTCTAAATTCCCTTCTTCTGTCGACCCAGCATTCCATTGAATGGTTGCTGATTCTGTAACCGGATTCGGGAAAACAATGAAATCATTTGCCGTAGCAATTTCAGAAACCGCATTCGGACTAGGCATGGTTCCAACCACATACATGGTAAATCCTAGACGGATCAAGATTACTAAAAATGACCGAAATTGGAAAGCCTTGAGCGGAAATACCGGACCAAGACAAACAAGAGAAAACAACAAGAAGTAAAGATATTTTTTTCATTTTAAACTATTTGTTCAAAGATACCACTTCAAGTAATAATTTTACGGTCTATGCAAAAAACATTCGACCAAGTTTTAATGATACTTCTCATTTCGGGATCTATTTTCAGTTCATGTAAGCTCCAAAGCGAAATTCCAGATGTGATTAAAACTGAAATACCGACTCCACAAATAGCATCCTCTCAAATACAGATTCCAATTGAAATTAATTTACAACCCATCATTACTTATGCGAATGCAAAAACCGATTGGGTCATTCGGAATCCAGAGTTTCCAAACTTTGCATCTTTCGGCGGGTGTGATGGCCCACAAGCCAATTATGATGTAAACCGCGATTTTTTAGTGGGAAATATGAAGGGAAATCAATTTCATATTTCAACTGTTGCATCATATGGCATAGCCGGAAATTATTGTTCTGAATGCATTTGGGGAAATTGTGTTCATCCCAGAATTCCGTTTTCTTGCGGAACCAATGGAGAAAGTAAAAGGAGAGTTAAAGTTGGATTCACCTCGAGCTTGTCGCTAACTCCAGATTATGGACTTTCAACCCAAACCGTTGTTTCCGAATTGGCGCCAATTGATCCTTGCCAATTGACATTCTTAAAAATTGATATGACTCAAGAAGTCATGAATGCCATTCGACCGTCATTGGTTGATGGGGCGAAATACATGGATGACCAAGCCAAGCAAACTCAGTTTAAATCGCAAGCTCAAGAAGCTTGGAACCAACTTTGGACTCCTCTTAAAATTGACGGATATGGTTATTTGAGTATGAATCCAACGTCTTTAAGTGTAAGTGAATTGAGCGGTGATAACCTCACTCTTCGATTTAATTTGGGAATTGAGGCCAATCCCATATTCAAATCAACAAATGAGGCCGTTGCCATTCCACCCTTACCGCAACTTAAAACACAAAATGGCAATAAAAATGAATTCGTTTTCAACCTTCCCATTGAAAGTGATTACAATTCCTTAACCAATACCTTGACATCTAATTTCAAAGGAAAAAAATTTGAATCTGATGATAAAAAGCAATCGCTCTTGGTTCATGAAATTCGTATTGAGGGTCAGGGGAATTCTACCCTAGTGCTCACTATGCTTTGTGATCTTAAAATGGGATTTAAAAAATTCAAAAATGCGACCTTGTACTTTACAATGACGCCTGCATTCAATGAAGCAAGCCAAATTGTAGAACTCCAAAATGTTAAACTTCAATCGGATCGGGGTCATTTATTGTTAAAAACAGGCATGGATCTTTTTCAAAAAACCATTTGTTCTAAAATTCAGGAAGCTGGGAAAATTGAATTAAAACCCATTTTAGAATCGAATAAATTAAGCCTATCTCAACAGTTAAATAAAAACTTCGCAGATGGAATAAGTATGCAGGGCACTATAGATAATCTGAAGATTACTGGTATTTATCCCACTTCCAACCAGCTCATCATACATGCACAAGCAACCGGTAAACTTGCTGTTCGACTTGACAACTACAGTCTCGATTAATTCTCAATTGCGCTAACTTCTTTCATGGGCCTGTTGTTCTTGTATGTATCATTGATGGCCAACATCAAACGATAAAGAACCGGCTCGTCAGATTCGGTAAGATTAATTTCGAAATGTGAATTTAATCCTTGCATGGTTCCCCGAACATCTTTGAACATTTCCAAATACGGACGCATTTCATTGAAATTTCGACCCATGTCTTTCATAAGTTCTGGATAGGCCTTGTAGTCCAAATTCAAATAAAACGTTCCTGGTGCTGAGCTTGCGAAAGAAGCCAAGTCTGAGTCCCAAGAGTTTGAACTTTTCCCGAAATATTCTTTACTTGAAACCAGCTCTAAAGATTCGTTATCCATATTCATAAACATGGGAAGATCATTGTCTCCGATGTAATAGTAACCATCGCGTTTTTCGAGCGAGTCCAGCGATTTACCCTCAGCAAATTCTATCATTTTTCTGACTGTCCCTTGGTTTTTAATTCCAAATCGAATCTTAAACACTGGTAACATTTGGTAACTCGTATCATTGTATGTAACCAGAGGCGGTTCGTCTTGCGTATAAATATCCCAATTCTCGTAATCGTAATCCTCTATCACTTCAATCACCTCTTGTTCTTTCACTCCCATAAATGAGATACCCATTTGCCCCGAAAACGCGTCTGTCAATTCTTGACTTGTAATTCCCCACTCATCAAGCATGGGTGTCCAAATGGGCGCTAAATTTTGCAGCGCCAAATTAAATAACACAAAACCCTTCGGAGTTTCAGGCGCATAAAGAGCCAATTCTTCTTCGCTGATTCCATCATCTCCAGTCATTTGCTTCACATCCTCATCTACCCCTTCCTTCAAATAAATTTGCGATTCAAGAATAATTTGCTCGTCTTCAAATACAACTGTTGTTCCTGCAGCTTCATAATCTTTATAGCTTGCAGAAAGGTCATTCATGTTCGATTCGCCAAAAGATCTCGATAATGATTCTGTCCATTCACCGATAGATTGGTAATTGATGAAGACGGAAATATCTGCATCTAAAGATTCTTGCTCCATAAACGCGTCATTTTTCAAAGCACTTGCATCCTTTTCTTGATTGAATTGTGCTAAAGCATCTACAATTAATGATTCTCGATCTCCGAAATAAATCAAACCCACATTGTCATCCCATACCATGGCCACCTCGCGATCCAATTCCGCAGTAAAAACCTCGTTACTCTCTGTTATTTCTGCATCCCCTTCTGTGATGTCATAGAGTGTAGTTTTTAAATCTTTTGCATCCAATACACCGAATACAATTCCGCCCATGAATTCTGAATCTTCATTTGAACCTTTGTTCGCACCGAAAACATATACGTTTTGAAAGAAATTAAAACCTGAACCTTTGGGTTTCTCAAGCATTTTACCGAAAGTATCACCTGCCGAACCATCCAATTCTTCCTTGATATCTTTGAACATTTCTAGATTCTTCCATTCATCTAATTTGGCTTTGGAAGCCAAAGACTTCAAATCAATTTTACCTGTAACCATGGCATTCTGAGGAATACGCTTGATTAATTCTTTGTTATTCGACAAAGACAAATACCAGAAAAGCCCAGCAAGAGTTAGAACCCCAAGTGATGATCCTAAAATGATAATTAGTTTTTTTGACATTGGTTTAGGTTTATTGACCGAATATAAAATGTAAAAAGCCAGAATCACTGTTCTCTGCACACAAATATTCCTTTTCATCGACTTTCTAAAATCCAATTTCATCGACAAAATTCACAACTTCAAAATAAGTCAACCCATTCATTTACAGCCGTCTATTTTTTTTATTGACTTAAGTCAATAAAAATCAAAGACTTAGGAAAATTTTATTTTGATTTCATGAACTAAACGGAAAGAAGTGTGTTTAAGATATATAACAAAAACATTAAACAAATGAAAAGAATTTTATTTTCTCTTGGTCTTTTGCTCGGACTGGGCTCAATGCAAGCGCAAACCGCTTTTGACATTATTCAAAACTCACCTAATCACAACACATTAGAGGCTGCAGTGCTTGCTGCTGGCTTAGATGGGGCGTTAGCGACGGAAAACCCAATTACCGTTTTTGCACCTACAGATGATGCTTTCGCAGCTCTTCCAGCTGGTACGGTTGACGCTCTATTGAGCGACATTCCTACATTAACGAATATTCTTCTGTATCATGTGGTTCCTGCGAATGTTCTTTCTACAAGTTTAGTAGATGGTCAAACAGCACCCACTCTGAACGGTGCGAACATCAATGTAACCATCAACGCGAATGGTGTTTTTATCAATTCAACGAACCAAGTTATTGCAGCTGACGTTATCGCCACCAATGGCGTGGTTCACGTTATTGACGGAGTTTTACTTCCACCACCGGTGCTAACAACAACAGTTTGGGATATCATTCAGAATTCACCTGATCACAGCACCCTAGAAGTGGCTGTTGGTCTTGCTGGTCTGGAATCTACGCTTGACGGTCCCGGAACATTCACTGTTTTTGCGCCAACAGACGCAGCCTTTACAGCTCTACCATCACCCATTCTTGATGCGGTTTTAGCAAATCCTGCTCTTTTAACATTTATATTAACGTACCACGTTGCTCCAGTAACTGCATTGTCTACAAGTTTGTCAGACGGTATGATGGTTACAACAGTTGCAGGATTCGAAGTAGCTGTTACTATTGCAAATAGTAACGTGTTTATCAATCAAGCTCAAGTAACCGTTGCTGATATTGTAACAGACAATGGTGTAGTTCACGTTATTGATGCAATCATTGCTCCTGGTATTATTGCAAATAATGTTTGGGATATCATTGAAAGCTCACCAGCGCACACGGTGTTGGAAGCAGCGGTTGTTGCAGCAGGCTTACAAAGCACTTTAGAGAATAACTATTTCTATACTGTATTTGCTCCAACAGATGCTGCATTCGCTGCTCTTCCTGACGGAACTGTAGACGGATTGATTGCAGACCCTGTAGCGCTCACAAACGTATTGTTATATCACGTTACACCAGGGTCTGTAGCTTCTTCAGATTTGGTTGATGGGCAAGTAATAACCATGGCACAAGGACAAACTACAACCATTTCTTTGAACATGGGAGCTATGATCAATACAGCCAATATTGTTGCTGCTGACTTAAACGCTTGGAACGGTGTTGTGCACGTGATTGATGCGGTATTACTACCTCCTGCATCAATTGAAGGTCTTACAGCTGCAGGTATGAACGCATATCCAAATCCATGCGAAAACAATATCATTGTAGAAAAACAAATCAATGGAAGTGAAACTTTCAGAGTATACAATATAGCCGGACAAATGATTCAAGAAGGTACACTTACAAGCAATGTAACTTCATTGAATGTTGAAAATCTTACTTCGGGAATGTACACACTTGTTTGTGCAGATGGCAGTCGTTTGAATTTCATGAAAAAATAAGTTTAGTTTAGTTGGTTAGTATAAAAAAGAGTGGCTTTGCCACTCTTTTTTTCTTCCCTCCACTTTAAATTTTACTTTTGCTCGACGCCATTACGAATCTTTACCTCATGAAGAAAGCGCAAGAATATATACAACAACTGAATCTCAACAAACATCCTGAAGGCGGCTATTATTCCGAGACTTATCGGAGTATGCAAGAATTACAATTTCCCGGATTCAATGGAAAACGAAGCTATGCTACGAGCATTTATTTTCTTTTAACAAAAGGGCAAGTTTCAACGAAACATCGAATACAATCAGATGAGATCTGGTATTTTCATGATGGTGATTGCATTGAAATTATGGAATGGCAATCGGATAGTGACGTGAAAATTACTCGGCTTGGGAAAAATTTAATTCAGGGGGATGTACTTCAACATGTTGTGAAGGCCAATACGTGGTTTGGCGCACGTTTGCCCGAAGGAAGTGCATATTGTTTGGTTGGATGTCAAGTTTCTCCTGGATTCGACTTTTCTGATTTTGAATTAGCCAAGTAGTTGAATTAATTTGAAATTAATTTGCGAATAACAACCGAAGCCACAGCCGCACCGAAGGTTGCAGGCAGGTAAGAAATGGTTCCATACGCAGACTTTTTATAATTCTTCCCATCTGTGAGCATGAGACTTTCCTTGATGTGTTCCTCGTCGCTGAATACAACCTTCACCCCCTTTTTTATTCCCAATCTTTTTAGATTTTTTCTGATTTGCTGCGCGAAGGGACACGTGTGTGTCTTGGAAATATCCACAACTTTAAGTCGTGTGGGATCCAACTTCGCGCCAGCACCCATACTGCTGACCAATGGTATTCGACTTTCATAAGCGAGTTTAATGAAAGTAACTTTTGGGGTAATGCTATCAATGGCGTCGATAATATAATCTGGCCTTCTCAACAATTGTTCTTGCACCATTTCGGGATTCACAAAATCTTTGACAACATGCAATTTCAATTCTGGATTAATGGCCAATAATCGTTCGGCCATGATTTCAGCTTTTGAAACACCATGGTTGGTGGAGAGAGCAGGCAGTTGTCTGTTTCTATTTGTAGGATCAACTACATCACCATCAATGATAGTCATTTCACCAACACCACTGCGTGCTATAAATTCAGCTGCAAAGGAACCTACGCCTCCCATGCCTACTACCATGACATGTTTTTGAGTCAATACCTGCACCTTTTCCTCTCCAATAAGCAAACTAGTTCTAGACAGCCAAGAAATATCATTCATGGTACAAAATTAAACAAGCCTTGCTCAGGCAAGGCTTGTTTAAAAGAGAGAAAACGTTAAAATTACAACTCGAAATTAACAGGGTTGACTTATTCATTCGTCAAGGTATAGACTAAAGCATTTTGTTAAAGGTTGCATTTATGAATATTTTTCCTAACCATCATTTCGATTTAGGTCATACTTTCGATTCGGATAACCAAAAAAAAGAATATGAAAAAGAATAAAATTATCTATTGGGTTCTCACCGGATTGGTTGGAGTTGTCTTTGGAATGAGTGCATTTGGAAAGTTAACAGCAAACCCAGAGGCTGTAAAAATGGCGGGGGAATTTGGCATTGATGCGCACTCTTATTTCCTTATTGGAGTGGTTGAGGTGGTGAGTTTACTGTTGTTTATTCTTCCTAGAACTGGAATTATTGGAACCGTTTTACTTTCAGCTTATATGGGCGGAGCCGTTGCCACACACGTACAACACGGCGTACCTGTTTTAGCACCATGCGTTATACTTACTTTTATTTTATTGGTTGCTGTTTATCGTTTTCCTGAGCTATCACAGCGTCTGTTTGGGAATAAAAATATTTAACTTTAAACATGCGTTTCAAAAAGAAATAAAAAAAATCCAAATGCGAAAATCGAAATCATTGCTTTTACCTTTTTTTATTCTGATTATTTGTTCACTATTTCAGTCAAATACAATT
>Ga0194116_10007744_pt1 | contig 11020 bp, 9 predicted proteins | sample TA2MahsurfametaG_4_FD_148617 | JGI IMG/M metagenome (GOLD analysis project Ga0194116, IMG submission 148617) | Freshwater microbial communities from Lake Tanganyika, Tanzania - TA2015008 Mahale S9 surface | ecosystem: Environmental > Aquatic > Freshwater > Lake | place: Tanzania: Lake Tanganyika... | reverse complement strand
TATCTTTACTAAAAATTAGATACGTTATTATTTAATTAATTACAACGATTATTTAATTGTTCTTTTTAAAAAAATTTCTGATTTACTCTTTATTTCTTTAAAAATAATATTTTTTTAATTAAATTTGTAAATATAACTTTCAATAGTGGAAAGAATTAATTTAATTTTTAAAATAAAACTTATCAATGATAGATGGAGAAAACAAACAAAAACATTATGAATTTATTAAGTCCCTTGGAAAAAAATCTATAAGGAAAAAGAATTCTTCTTTAGAAATTATGAATGAAAATGAGGAAGAAAAAAATCATCAAATATTAAATCAAGAAATTTATAACCAAGATTTGATTCTTCATTCAAGGGCGATGATTAAGAAAAAAAAGTATTTTTAAATATTATTCTTATAAATGAAAATTTTTCCTTTAAAAAATAATGAATTTGATTTACATAACTATACTATTCAATAAATTCATCTAAATTCTAAAAGATATCTTAATTATTAAAATTAAAATTTGCTAAGCTAGGCTTTATAACAATCAGTTATCTCAGCTAAAAAAAGAAGAACTAAATGATTTATATAAAGATCAAAAAAATTTCAATGCTTCTTATAATGCGCGTAAAAATTTCTATTTTAAGAAAAACAAATTATTAAAAAAAGTAGATGAAGAGTTTCACAATACATTTTTAGAAAGAAGAGGAACCTTCTATAAAGATTTTAAAATCTATCAAGCAAATAAACATGATTCTATAGAGGAAGTTGTAATAGGCTCGAGAGATTTGTTATTGCTGAATCCGAATTTATTTCAATCAGATGATTATGAAAAAACTTTAAACCCTAAAATTAAATATGAAAAAAAACATAAGAAAAGCGAAATTAGTAGTTTAAATGATTTTAAAGAAATATTGAGAATCAAGAATAAAAGTATGGATTGCTATATAACTCCTTTTCAAAATAATTTAACAGAAAAATTAAATCGGAAAAAAGAGATTCAAAAAAGAATCAATTTTTATAAAAACAAAAATTTTTCTTTGAATAATTTAATTCAGACAGAAAATTTAAATCAGTTATATAAAGAAAACATTCATAAATTAGACAACACAAAATATTTAATGGAAATAAAAAAAAAGAATTTCAATGAGAATATTGATAAAGTTTTGAAAAGTAGCAGAAATAATGAAAATGAAAATATTAGCATTAAATCTTATAACAGCAATAATAATCTCAATATTATGGATTTTCCAGTCATAGATAGAATCAAAGACAGTTTATCGGCCAATTTAAATACTTTGAATAATGTTCAAATAGAAGAAAAATTTAAAATTAATAATAATTTAAATAATATTAATGAAATTTACAAAAAAAACAATAATAGCTCGAAAGTTTTGAATAATGAAAATTCAAATGGAAAAAGCTTTTTCCCAACTTGCTTAATGATGAAAAAAAACTCAAACGATAATGAGGAAAATAAGCCTTATAAGATTTTAGATCTTAATAATGATGATAAAGAAAAAATACTCAAATGTGTTTTGGAGAAACTTCCAAATGATGAAAAAAATAATTTGATTAAAAAGAAACAAAAAGAATTAAATATTTTCGAATTTTCTAAAAAAGAATCTCAAACTTCTCCTTTAAACCAAGAAAAATATACTGAAAATTTACAAAGTAGAAACTTTACAAATACAAAATCTCTAAGGGATGAGTCATTTTATATGAAAAGTAAACTTGAAAATAAAAATTCGAATGCTGATAATACTCTAAGTCCTTCTTCTAATTCTTTAATTAAAAAACCAAAAGTAAAAAAAAAACTAAAAGAAAAAAGTGAGGTTTATATTCCATTTAAGAATCCTTTAAAATCAAGAAAATTTGATAATAATGATTTAAATCTAGAAAAAGATAAGAAGCATAATATTGAGCTCACTCAAAACATTAATAAAATTTTAGTTCCAAATAATAAAGGAAATTCAACAAGAAATAAAAATGAAGAAAATGGAAAAAAAACATTACAAATTAAATCAAAAGATATCAATAAGAATATCAATCAAAATGATAATTTTAAATTAGATAATAAAGGTGAAAAAAATATAGATCCGTATGAAAATTATTTTTCAGAAACTGAAAAAGAAAAATTTCCGAATTACTCAAATAATAATGAAGAATTTATTTTTATAGAAAATAATTATTACAAGGAGAACCATAAAGAAAAATCAAATTTCAAATATCAAAATGAGAAAAAATTAGATAAATATAATGTTGGAAAAAAAATAGATTATACTAATTATCATAAAGAAGGATCTAATCTAGATTCTTTTATTTATCAAGAATTGAAGAAAGATAAATTAGAATCAAAATCATCTAATAAACTTTTATTTCAAGATGATTGTAATAGTCATTTTTTAGGAGCAGCTTTTAAAAATAAACATAATAAAATTGCAAAAAATTCAAATGAAAAACAGGCAATATTAATTGAACATAAAAATAGAGCTACTCCATTAGAAGTTATTAAGCAAAATAGAAGAGAATCAAGGTCAAATTCTCCTAAAACAAATGAATCTGTAAATGATACTGATTCTTATAAGTTCTCTGATCATAGCAGTTTGGATTTAGAAAATAACATATTAGAATTGAAATCGAAACAAAATATAGATTTTGAAAAAATTGATGGGATTTCTAAAAGTAATAAAGGAACTTCTATTGAAAACAAATATTTGGGAATTAATGAATTCAGTAATACTAATCTACAAAATAAGTATTCTAAAAACATGATTATAAGTGAAATAAAGAATGAAAGGATAAATCAGACTTTAAATGAAAGTATTTTTAAGGAGGTTAAAAAGACTATTATTAATATAAATTTTGGCGGAAAAGAAGAAGAAGCAAAAATTGAAGTCCCATTTACAAAAAGGAAAAGTAATACTAAGCTTATCAATAATTCTAAAGAAATATATCAAAATAATATTGAAAATAAGATTTATAGAAAAAATAGGAAAGTTGTATCTCCAGTTTCATTTGTTAGTAATGATAGAAAAGATAATCAAGAAAATTCCTTTCATTTAATACATAATCAAAATGAAACTAAAAAATCATCTTCAAAAACCAATTCAAGTATAATTAAAAGTAATACAAATAATAATTTAATTTTGATTAATTTACAAACTGTAAATACCGATCCAAATAAGCAAAATTCTGAAATTAATAAAAGGAAAAATACAAATAAAAATATTAAAAACCAAAATAACAATAAAATAATTATTTTTAACAATACAACCAACAAAAACTCAACAATAGAAAGTGTTGAAAATACTAACAAAAAAATTACTGAGACTCCTTCAAAAGATAACAAAATTTCAGATGGAATATTTAATAGATCAGACGAGAAGAGAAATTCAAGCTTTAATGAAACAAATTACAATTTACCTTCTGCTAATAATACTTCAAATTCAAAAATTTTGAAAAGTAAAAGTAAAATATTTAACAAAATCAACAGTCCATTTAAAAATGTTAAATTAAAAAGGGTTTTTAGAAATAATATAAACAATTTAAAGAGTCCTTATTTTAGCAAAAATGAGTCAGATACAACTTTCAATAAAAATATTGATCTTACAAATCTCTCCACAGTTAACAATTTAAATGAAAAAAATAAAATAGTTTTGGATTTTAATTACGCAAATTCAAAAGCTCAAAATAAAAAAAAGGTAGAAGGTGATAATGCATTAAATAATAATAAATCCATAATAAACAATAATAAACAAAAAGTTAACAAATCCTTCACAATGAAAGATCTAAATATTGATAAAGATTTAGAGAAAATCTCTTCTGTTGATAATTCTAAAATCTCAAATGATAATGGTATAGAGAGTAGAAGTAATAGTAAGAAAAAAACAAGTAGAAGCAATTCAATAAAAAATAATCAAGAAAAACATTATCGATCTTCAAATAAAAAAGAAAGTTATAAAGATAGATTTTCCACTATAAATATTAATATAAAAGACACACCGCAATATTTTATAAATCGTAATATAATGGAAGAATATGAAAAAATAAAATCTCATACTAAAAAACCTTCTGAAAATCAGATTATTTTTAGTGAATTAAAGTATAAACTAGATTTATTGCATGAAAATAAAATAAATTACACAAATCTAATGAAAGAAGAATTTAATAAAGGTAATCTTGATAATAATTTGATTTTACCAAAGATTTAAATTTTTTATAAATTTGTAATCGTAGAATATTTAATAATAAAATTATTTTAAGTCTTAGAAAATAATTTATGTAATTTAAAATATTTTTAAAAAAATTATGATTTTAAAAAAAAAGAAATCTTTTTATTTACATGTAATTTTTATTTTTTAAATATGAAGTTTTTATGCTACTTCATTTTGATTTCATTCCCCTATAAAGTAGAGACTATGATAATTTAATCTTAATTTAAATTATTTCGAAATTAAATTTAATTAAAATTTATTGATAATATGATTTTTATTGCAATAACTTATGGATATAATCAATATTCAATTTTTAATACAAATGTTTTGACGTTTCCTTTACTAGTAATATTGTCTCTACTTGTTTAGATGATATTATAAATTTATTAAATTCAAAAATCCTTGTATGGAATGAACAAATAAATTATTATAATAAAGAAGAAGAACAAATAAATAAAACTCTGAAAAAATTAGAAACTGACAAAGTAAGTAATGATGAAAAAATGAATGAAAATTCTAAACCGAAAGATGCAATATCTATAAATAATAATGATAACATTAGTAAAAAAAATAATATTGTAAACAACCCAAAAAATGCCAATAGTAAATATTTTTTTATATGAATTTGAATTCATAACTTTGAAATTTTGAATTTTTTATATTTTCAATTCAAATTAATTTAACTCCTATTTGATTTAATAGTTTTAAGATTCACTATATTTTTTATTATTAGAAGAAACAAAAAATGTAAAAATTATAAAAAATGAGAAAAAGAAAATCCTCATAATATATTATCAGATGAAATCAATTCGAATCCAACAAAGTTTCATGTTATAAATTCCAATAGAGAAAGAATAGAAGCAAAAAGGCAGATGTTATTCAAAACACTAAAAAAATTCAATGCTTTAGGTATTTGATAATTGAAAATTTTTTTAAATTAGTTAAAATTAATTCATAGAATTTTATTTCTATTTATTGAATATTTTTAAAAATAAAGTTTCTAAATGTTTTTTGATAATCTAATATTTATTTAGATAGAAATGAATTAAAGATTAATTTGTTTGATATGTATAATGAAAGAGCATATGCTTTTGGTAAAGGGGATATATATGCAAATATATTTTTAATAGATAAGCAATGATATGAATTACATAAAATCATTTTTTGTAAAGGTAAAATTTTTGAAAAATATTAATTTTCAAAAATATTATATATGTAGAAGATAAAAGTGAAATTGGAACAGAGCCAATGAAATTCGATGGTTTTTGTATAAGAACTTTTGAAGAAGATTTAAGATGGGAAGGAATTGAAAAATCTAATAAAAATATTCCAAAGAGGGTTCATCCTAAAAAAAAATGAAAATTTATTAATAATTATTTTATTTAGAAACCCTAAATAGAAAACTTTAATATTTTTCATAGAGAAGAATTACTTTCCTTTTTCCATTTTTAGCATAAAGAAGGCCAAAATTTTCTTAAGCAGAGATGTTATTAATTTTCCTATATAATGTTTATAAATGATTCATTTATATTTTTTTCTTGAATAGAATTCTATTTAATTTATAAATAAATAAATTTCAATTTATCGAATAAATTTTATTTACTCATAACCTAATTTTATAAATATTTTATAAATGTTCAACAAAAAATTTAGTTTTATACTTAGTAATATAACTTTAGTATTCCTTTATACTATAAATGTATTCATTTGCTTTGATATTAGAAAAGGAATTTATAATAGATGGAAAAAATCACTTACTTCTAATTTTCCATCAGATTCTCTACTTCTAAATGATGAATTAAACTCAAATAAACCTTCTTCAAGCAAACTTCGAGGAAGAAACAGAAATGCAATTGAAAACATTTTGAAAAGTAGTGATATATCTAGTTTAAGTAAAAGCCAAATCATTCAAAAGTTGGAGAATTTAGAACTAATTAAAAATAGTGAATCTTTCAATTATAACAAAAAAGAAATTAATGATACTAATTCAAATGACTCTGTAAAGGGAGAAGATTTTAAAGAATTTTACTTTGAAACAAAAATTGATCATTTTTCATATGAAAATCAAAATACTTTTAAATTACGCTATTTAGTGAAAGACAAATACGTTTCAAAATTAAAGAGCGCAGATACCCCTATATTTTTCTATTGTGGAAATGAAGGGCCTATAGAAGACTTTTGGAAAAATTCAGGATTTATTACTGAAAGCCTTGCAAAACAATTTAATGCTTTGGTTGTTTTCGGAGAACATAGATTTTTTGGAAAATCATTCCCATTTGGAGCTCTCCAAGATAAAGATATAAAGAAAAACAAATATTTAACATCTGAACAGGCATTATCTGATTTTGTAGAGTTACTTACCTATATCAAAAATAAATATTCTTTAGAAAAAAGTTCTATAATCGCTTTTGGAGGTTCTTATGGAGGAATGCTTAGTTCTTGGGCAAGGATGAAATTTCCACATATTTTCTCAGGTGCAGTTGCAAGTTCTGCTCCAGTTCTCCTTTTTGAGGACATAGAAAAAATTAAAAATTCATTTTTTAAAATAACAACAGATACTTACAAACGTTATGATGAGCAATGCCCTAGAGATTTACGAGCAGGATTTCAAAAACTTTTTGATTTTCGAACTAATCCTTTGATAGCTTCTAATCCTTCAATTTTGAATATTTTAAATGAGATATTTATTCCTTGTACAAAAATTCAAAACTCTTACGATATTAAGAAATTAGAAGAAAGTTTGGAAGATATGCTTATTACTCTTGCGCAATACAACTACCCTTATGAAACAGCATTCATTAAGCCAACACCTGCAGAGCCAGTAAAAGTAGCTTGTGAACGTGTAGCTGAAATAAGAAATAATACCCAATTTTTGAAATTATCTCCTATTATTTCAAATTCTATAAATTTTGCATTTAACAAATATAATCAAGTTGATTTGGATTCGAAATACAAGCTTAAATTTTTAAAAGCTGCTGTTGATGTATTTTATAATTATACAGGAGTAGAAAAATGCCTGGACATTGGTAATAACAATAGTACTTCAGGAAATGAAAGCAATTTAAATGGATGGTCATTTATGGCTTGTACTGAAATGATTATGCCTATGGAAAAAGATGGATATTCTGATATGTTTAATCCACAAAAATGGAATCTTGATGATTATCAAGATGAATGCAAAAATGAATGGCAAGCAGATGTTAGACCAAATTGGATTTATAATTTCTATGGTGGACGAAATTTTTATAATGAAATTATGAGTTATAGTAATATCATTTATATAAATGGTAAAATGGATCCATGGAATGCTGGTTGTCCTAAATATTCTAATAATACAAATGTGATTGTATTTGAAGCTGATTCTGCTCATCATTTAGATCTAAGATTGCCTCATGAAAAAGACCCTGAATCTGTTTTGAAAGCGAGAAAACTAATCGAAGTATTAATAGAGAAATGGATTGTTTCAAATGAAAATTAAAAATTGATTTATTTAGATTTATTATTCTGAAATTGAATGAAGAAAATTTAAAAAATTCCATTTAATTATATAAATCAAATAATCAAATTTATAATAGAATGATCTTAATGACTTATTTTAATAAAATTTAAAATTTTATTAATTCTTATTTTAAATTTAAATAATTATTTTAATCATATATGTACATATTTTAAATATTCTCTAAAAATATTATAAAATTATCCACATTCAATATAAAATAATAGTAAATATTATTTTTTCAATTCTTGAAGGATAAATGAATATAATAAATAAAATTTTTTAAGGAAATCTAATAAAAATAAATAAATTAATATTAGAAATTTTTTATTTTACACTAATTTAAAAAATCGTCTAAAATAACTACAAAACTTCTTAAAATTATAAACTAAACAGGTTAATAAACTTAGTATATAGAAGTCCCCAAGCATATTATTAAAATAATTACTTTTTGACTACTATTTTATTATTTATTAATGATCAGGAATTTTAACTTGATTATTTATTTTAACTTTACAATTATCATAACATATTAATGCGCAAGGATAATATGCATTTTTTGGAAGATTTTTAAATGCAACTCCAAAATAAACTTTATTAACGAAAAAACTAACATCTAATCCAGTATCTTTGAAATCTAATAAGATTCCTACTTTATCTCCCATTTTACAAACATCACCATATTCTGAATAAGCAGGAGACCCATTATTATTACATATTGTATTTAAACTGTAATTAATTTTCATTAATACAAAGAATTTTTTAAAAAACAATTTCAAACAATTTTAATTACTCAGATAAAATATAACCCCAAAAGTTTTTTGGTTCGTTTATATAAAAATTCATATTGGTTCTTGCAAGAGAAATTCCTATTATAATATTTTTCTGATCTGGTTCCGATTCTAATGAAAACTCTACGTAATGTCTTCCACTACTGAATGCTCGGTCTGCCATAGCGAATACATGATTTTCTCCATATTCTTTCAATGCTAATTTGTTATTCTGAAAAAGCTAAATTACCAATATTAAATTAATTTAATGTAAAAACTTATTCTAATAATTTGTTTTTTTATTTAATTAATAATTATCTTTTTATTGTTTTATCATTTAATAAATTTATTTTATATAATTTTGATAAAATTCATCAAAATTTGAAAAGGAGTAATTTAATTACATTAATTCCATATTGCCTTGATAAATCGCTAAAGCTTATTTCAATTGGTTTAGTTAAAATAATCATTTCATTTTCTTTAATGTTTTCTTGTATAAAGGTTTTATTAAAATCAAGTTCTTTTATATATCCCTAAAAAAGGTTTGTTTAAAAAACTTTTTAATAAAATTTTAACTTAATTATCGATAACAAGAAAAGTCTAAATGATTAAATAAAAAATGACTTATTATAATTACATTTGAAGTGATAAATCGATATTGGAAATTTTTATCAAACTTCTCCATTTTTTCAAATTTGTCAATTTTTTCATTTCTTTCTTTTTCAATCTGATCTGAATTTAAGTGACATTTATCTTCTTCAGCCCCAATTTTGTCAATTAAACTTGATATATGACTAGTTATATTGCATTTAAAATTGAAAATTTTTCGTTTCCCATATAAAGTTTTTATTCTTATATTAATTTCTTTTCTCAAATTATTTCTCTAAGAATTTAATATTTCAAAAATTTACTTTTATTGTTGCTTTAAGTTTTTTATCATCTTTGTAGCAATTTAATAACATAGCGGGAGATTCATATTCAGACTTCAAGACTTTAACATACCCATAATCAGTATAAAAATTCAATTCTATTATCAAAATTTTGAAATTTACCTAATTTTTCTTCCTTTTTAATATCAATCATTTTATAACAATTAAAAATTTATTAATATTTTAATGTTATTTTTATTATAATTTACAAAGAATAAAATTATTGATAATCATTGTCAATAATTTTTAAAATTTTTATTTAAGTAAAAAATTCAATTTAGATAAAAAGTCAAAAATAAATTTTAATTTATTTCAAATTGTCAATAAAATAATTCGAGTTAAATTTTGTTATTTTAAAAATTAAATATAACAAATTAAAAAATATCAAGGCTTGGTTGCTATTAATTAAATGCGCTTAAATTTTATGTAAAAATAATCAATTTAAAATTAAATTCAAAAATTTTAGGAGCAAAGAATTATTTGTATATGAAAGATTTGTTCATATTTTTAGCAGTTTGAATGCTTATTACAACTTAAAAAATGAACCCTACTCTAAAAATAATTTATATATAAATAAGGTTTTTATTAGCTATTTAATTGATAATTAGAAAATTTTTAGAGAAAACATCTCTTCAATTTTCATATCTTTACAAAATTCAGAAAATTCTTCAAAAGATAATTTTCCATCTAAATCTTTATCTGCCAATATAATACTTCTATCAACTAATTGCTGAATTTGAATATCTGTTAAATTATCACCGACAAGCACTCTTAGAATTTGGAATAAATCCCCATTTGATATAAAACCGTCATTATTTGAATCATAAATTTGAAATGCAGTCTTCATTTTTTCATCTTGAGTTCCTAAAATAGAATAAAATTGTAAATTCTTGAAATTGTTAAAATAGACAATTTTTTTGATAAAGAGAAAATGCAGAATTTTAATGATAAAATTTCTAAAATTCAAAATCTCTAAATTTTGCACTTGAGTAAATAAAATTTTTTATTTTTAATTGATTTTAAAATTAGAAAATTTTTAAGATTAACTTTATCATTTATTTGAATAGTCAATTAATCAACAAATATTAAAATTACCAGCATTTGTCAAAATTGATAAGCCATAAACAAATTCATAAAAAGAAATCTTTCCATCGTTATTTTTATCAAAAACAGATATAATTCTTTGTACAATAGGATTTTCTTTTAATTCAGGAACATCAAAAAATTCGTTAGGCTCTATCTGACCTGAATGGTCTTTATCTAATTTAAGGAAATTTTTATAGAGCACTTTTAATTCTTTTTTGTCAAATCTCAAATTCGGTTGCGAATTACCATCAGAATTTGGTTTGTCTGCATTGGTGACCTGGTTTCCCATTTTTCTTTGATAAAATTAAATATTATTAATTTTAATTTTGAATTGTTCTTATTAATATAAGCCAAATAATTTTTAACTTAGAGTTTTATAAGAAGTCTAGATATGAATTTTAGAACTATTTCTAATTTTATAAGAATAAAAATCTAATACATAAGTCTATAAGTATATAAAATAATAAATAATTCATTTTGGGGATTGGGGATTGGGGATTGGGGATTGGGGATTGGGGATTGGGCCCAATCCCCAA
>Ga0194116_10007743_pt1 | contig 11021 bp, 7 predicted proteins | sample TA2MahsurfametaG_4_FD_148617 | JGI IMG/M metagenome (GOLD analysis project Ga0194116, IMG submission 148617) | Freshwater microbial communities from Lake Tanganyika, Tanzania - TA2015008 Mahale S9 surface | ecosystem: Environmental > Aquatic > Freshwater > Lake | place: Tanzania: Lake Tanganyika... | reverse complement strand
ACATGAAAATCAACGCACCCCATAATGACCTCTCAACTATCATCACCGTAATTGTTTCCTTGATACTTTGTGTCGGGTCTATTCTTTTATCAACGCGTACTGACTGGCATTGGAGTGACTTGTCAAGAACATCATCAGAAAAAAAATTGGACCAAAGCGGCCCCTTAGTATGGGGGACACAAACAATTGCAATCTCAAGTAGTTTATTAATTTCATTTTGTTTGTTTGGTTTTACAAGTTATAATGTTTGGAGAAAATTACAAAATAAGCCAACATCACATTGGTCTTATTATTACTACTATGAGGTATTACTTATATTCCTTCCTCTAATTCTTAGTTGGGTTTATGTAGCAGCTACTAATTTTGAATGGTTGATCCAAGGCACTATCGCGATATCAACCATACTGGCTACATGTTTTTTAGTGTATAACATTTTTTGGTTATGGTATAGAAAACAAGACCTGCCGAATTGGAAGACCGTACTGTATAACATCTGGATATTGTCTCCCATATATCTTTATTATGCGTATGTGAAAAACACAAATTTATTTGACATTTCAAAAAAGGTTTTATACTATATTTTGCTTATTTATCTTGCAATTATTGGAATTTTTATTTTCAAATTCAATAAACCTGTAAAACTTTGCAAAGAAGAAGATTGGACCTCTTGTTTCAACTTAAATAACATATCAAATATTTCACATGTTGCCACATTCAACTGGTTATTTGTGTGTTTGATAATTAGCAGTTGCATCAACTGTATTAACTTTATTATTCAACTTTTCAGTGGCGGCATTGGTGAAGGGAAAGTGGAGACTTTTTTGAAACTAATTTCATTTCCGTTTTATTGGTTGGTAACTACTGTAATGCAAAATCCATTGACAATGATATTATTATTCATATTTATATCTTTTGTTGCGGTCTGGATAAATAAAAACAATTTTGATTTGAAACAGTTCATTATTGATCAAAAAGGTTTTGCTATTATGTCAGTAACCATTTTATTGGGACTTATCGTGATGTTTGGTATAGGTTTAAAAAACAATAATCCAACATCAACCTTAGAATTCATAAAAAAACCTCTACTATTGTTTGCAGCAATTACTGTTGTTATTGGAATTCTGATTTATTTATTGACTTCAAAATCAAAATTGATTGATGTTGCAACAGTTTTACAATACTTCATATACGCTTTGATTTTTATGGGTATGATTGCAGTTATCATTGTTTCAATACGCACTATTTTTTCAAATTCGCGCAAAATGGGAGACACAATGTTTCAAACCAGTGAAAATTCAAATTGGGTGACAAACATTTTGAAACTGATTGGAAATGCATTAATCTATATTCCATGTCTCTTGATAGATTTTGTGGAAATGATCAAAGAACAATACAAGATAACAACTAGCTCAATGATTCTAATACTTGTTCTCCAAATCTTATTCATCATTTTTGGATACGCGTTGCCAATTTTGTTTTCAAAAGCGATCAACCATTTAGGTGTTCAGGTTTTGTCATTTCCAAAAACATTGAAAACTGAAACAACGCTAGATTCAAGCATCATATTTATTGATCCAGTTTTCACAAATGATGATGTAACTGTAAACGAAAACAAAGATGATAAAAAATCTTGTGAAGAAAAAAACCCTAAAAAAGATAATGAAGAACTTGATAAAACAGTTGAACGATTGGAACAGATCAAAGAGTGTATGAATGAAAAAAAAGAAACACGAAATAGAGATAAAATTGCAAAACAAAAGACAAGTGACCGCATAGCTGAATGGTTTAAATCCGAACCAAGCAACAAAACCATTCAATTACACCGTTATAATTGGGGTATTTCAATGTGGTTTTACATTCGCAGTTCAGGTTCAAATGCAACTGCGAACGTGTTTTCTTTGGAAGGACAAAACCAAAACAAGGTGGTAACAGTTTTATACGATAATAACACCAATGCAATCAGTGTTAATGGTGATACACTAACGGGGGTTCATTTACACAAATGGAATAACCTGGTGATAAATTTTGATAAAGGAAAAATTGATGTTTTCATCAATGGAAAATTACTTTCCACATCAAATGATGCACGTACCGAATCAAATAACATAGCTCTCAATATGAAAATTGGCAGTGAATCTATTCGTGGAGAAATATGTAATATCATCATACACAAAGAGAACTTTACAAAATCACAGATCAACTGGATATATGACTCAAACAAATTGTTTAATCCTCCAGTTGTTGGCATAAATTTTTCTGAAAATGATTCCACTACTCCAAAATTATCTGGTATGTACATCGGGATGATATTTGGAATTTTGATTGGTGCAATACTTGGATGCATATTCAATGCAATGGTTGATAAATTTTATGGAGCTATCATGGGGGCGATACTGTTTGGAGCAATTGGCGCAGTGTTGGGTTATTTATTTTGGTGGGAAGATGGAATTTTTGCAAATGTATTCAACGCTGTTGCGGACGTGTTTGTCAATACGTTTTGACATTCTGACATATTGTTTTAATAATTAATATACAGTAATTATAAAAATGAAAATTTTAGCAGTTGTAATATTTATTATTCTGATTGTTTTGATTTACGTGCTTTATAAATTATTAAGCAAGACAACAACCAAAATTTCAGGATTCAGTGATGCAAGCACCACAATAATTGGTACCGCTCAACCAAAAACTCAAAATAATGCATTTTCATTTTGGTTTTACATATCCAGTTGGACGTCGGAAACTAAACAGCCATTAATTCAGTTGAATCAGGGGACAGCTTCTTATATGTCCGCAAAATTAGATACAGCTAATAATACTCTTATTATAGAAATAAAATCCACCAAAGACTCCACGACGACGGTTGCGACCGTGACTATAACCGATATAAGACTCCAAAAATGGAACCATATTATTATAAGCGTGAACGGGAATGTGGTTGATGTGTATTTGGATGGGAAATTAGTTAAAACTCAAATTGCAAGTGCTATTCCAAGTACCACTTCTGGCAATTTTGAGCCAAAAATCGGTGGTGCTGGTAATAAAGGGTTCATATCAAGTGCTTTGTATAAAAATGATTATATTACGCCAGAAGAAGCATGGAATATTTACAGTATGGGCTGGTGCTGGTTTATTTGATTTTGTCAACCGTTACAAGTTAAATTTCAGTATAACAAAAGATGATCAAGAAGCAGTGTCATTCTCGGTTTAAACATTTTTTCAAAAATAAATTGTATTAATTATATAATAATTATATAAAACAAAACAAGACCAAGAAACAAAATATGAATGCACCGGTAAATGCCAACAATGCTATCGGAAATTTAGGAAATATCATACAACAACCAATAGCAACATTGAAAGATTTTAAATCACCGGATGTGGTGAATGGTTCCTCGTCTTTTTTGGATTCCAACAGTTATGTAGCCAAAACATGTTTTTTAATATTAGTAGTAATTTTGTTTGTTTATTTTTTAAGGATGTGTATAGCCATTCTTGGATATTTTTTTAAGCCCGACCAGAGTCCGTATATAATAGACGGAACCCTTGATGGGAATAATGGAGGCGTTGTAATAGAACAAAACCCGTCAGCCAGTGGGGCAATTACCATCCTAAGATCAGTGAATGATTATGGTGGGATTGGAATAACATGGTCAGTGTGGTTGAATATAAAACAAAGCAATCCGACGAATGCTAAGAACTATTACCATGTGTTTAATAAAGGAAGTAATAATGTGGGGAACGATGGAATCATGAATCCAAATAATGCCCCTGGATTGTATTTGAAACCCGATTATTCGGGAATTCGTGTTTATATGAGTACTTATACAAAGTATGATAACCACATAGAGGTAGATAATATTCCAATTAAAAAATGGTTCAATGTTATTATAAGGGTAACAAACACGGTGGTTGATGTTTTCATAAATGGCGTTCTAACCAAAAGATTTGATGGGGGAATTCCTTTTCAAAATTATGGGAACATTAATGTGCTGCAAAATAACGGGTTCAATGGGATGATGTCTAGTTTGCGTTATTACAATCGTTCGCTGGGAACTCGTGAAATATTAGATATCGTAAATGATGGGCCGAATTTGAAGATGGTTGGAAAAGATGTGAATTTTGGTGTGATAGACTACTTGTCACAACGATGGTTTCACGCAAATTGGGTATGATTTATAAAATGCATAAAAATATAAAAATATAAAAACAACGTTTGAATTGTTTTTATGTTGGTTGCATCAAAGCAAAAATGCAAATGGTTGAGCCAGGAGTACGAATTCTTGAAAAGTATGTACTAGAAAACTTCATTGGATCGGGAGCATTTGGAGAAGTGTGGTGTGGGCGTAGTTTGATAACCGGAGAGTTGGTTGCAATAAAAATGGAAAACATTCAAGACAATCCAGCACCCACGCTTCGGCACGAGTGCAAAGTGTTACAATTGTTTCAAGGGGTGCATGGTTTTCCTCGTTTACGCTATTTTTGTCAAAAGGATGATATGAACCGAATTTTCATGGTTTTGGATTTACTTGGTCCTTCTTTAGAATCGGTGGCAACTTCACCCCGGTTCAGCCGTAATCATGAAACGCCAATTGATAATGCGTATCATGCTGCATTTATTTCTGAAATTGGACGTCAAATGCTGGAACGATTAAGTTCACTTCACAAGAATGGGTTGATTCATCAAGATGTAAAGCCTGAAAATTTTTTATTTTCTCGTGATCCGGAATTAAATTTGTCGGTAACATTCTCCCCAAATGCAAATACCCCGACACCCGTTCCGCGGTTGTATTTGATTGATTTCGGAATGACAAAACGCATCAAGCACGAGGACGAGATGATACCCAAATCCAAATCCAAATCATTGATTGGAAGTGCAAGGTACGCAAGCATTGCTTCCCATGCAAGAACCCCTTTGAGTCCGAAAGATGATCTTATTTCAATGATGTATGCATTGATATATTTAGCAAATGGGGGGGAGCTGCCATGGATGGATTGCTCACATGATGAAATTTATAGTATCAAAATGAAGATGACCCCTCCTGAATTGTGCAGCAAACTGTCAATTCACCATGCAAGCAAATGGACCAAAATTTTAGAAATTCTTTACAATTTGACTTCAAAAAATGTCATTAACTATGATGAAATAAAACGGCTTATGTGATTATGTGATTATGTGATTGTGTGAGTATACTTATACTCTTAACCTGGGATTAATACAGAGAGATTCGGTTGGATAAATGTTACCCGACATGCAAACATCATTCTCTCCAATATTTATGCAACTTCTAAACCCACGATCTTGACCGATGTAACAATATCCAGCCCCAGACCCTTTAGAACGCACACCACGTTGTGTTCTGCTCATGGAATCGTCTGGTAGCGGGATGTCTTTTTTCAGATTGGAAACTACATTATCAATTTGGATGGGGGGGTCCTCTATTTGTTTTTTTTCAATGGTTTTTTGAAGCACATCAATACCACTAGTGGCTGCACCACTGGTTACATCAACTATGCCTTTAGCCCCAGATGCGCTGATGTCTATGGTTTTTTTTGCAGTGTCTGCCGCGGTGTTTCCTAAAATTCGTGCCACTTCACGAAACGGTTTCCCAAAAGTTTCACCAAACCATTCAGTGAAGTCATCTAAATAAGTAAAAACGTTGAATCCAATTAACGCCAACAGCAGTATCACCAATACAACTCGCATTAAAAACGTCCCACTACTGGATTCTTGCGTAACTAGGGCGGTTGCAGTGGTGGTGGAATAATTAGTAGCTGGTTCAATGTTCATTTGTGATGTGTGATTTGTAAATATATTATATTTAAATAATATAAATTTATATCTTCCACATACCACATATACTACTCATCGGAATCACCTCATGCATTTTTATGGATTGGTTTTCACCATGCAGTACGGAAATTCGCACATAACAACAGGGACCACAATCATACCCACAACCACAATCACACCCACAACCACAACCACCGCCACAACAAATTCCTTCAAAAATTAACTTGTGCGAATTATTGTATTCATTGTGTTTAGTTTTTCAATTTTTTGTATCGTTTTCTCCAAATCACAATTCGCCGCCGTATTCACAGAATCTAACAAGTAATTTGTTTTAGGGGCAACCTCGTTTTTTTTTACTTGTTTGTATATAGTGTCAATCTTTTTAACAACTATTTCAATCAATTCCTTGTTAGAGACAATCTCTTGATCCATTACCACCGGTTCGGTCAACAAACAGATCGCAAAATAAATTAAATACCGTCGTTTTTTTTTAACACCATCCAGGTACCTTAAACAATACAGTTTCAATAAACAGTGTGTTATTTTATCAAGCGACGGACACTCTTTTTTTTTTACTTCTTTCATTATCAATTCCCAGACAATCCAAATTGGATCCATTTGGAATTTTGATTCAACTTGAGCAAAACTTCTCCGTTCCGACATGCATTTTTGTTTTCGTAATTTGCAGATGTGTTCAAATTCCATGATCCATTCAAGCCAATAAGAAGCCAATAAACTATTCTTTGAATCATTTGAAATGTGATACGCAAATTCATTTATGGAAATGAACAATTCTTTTGGATCTCCTGACAAAAACACATCCGATGCATATGACACATTTGGGGCTTTCAGTTTATCCGCTATTACGGTGCCATCAAAATCCGACTTGCACACTTTAACTCCTTCCAATGAATGTTTTTTTTTTGAAGTGCATAGAACACACACTATTTCAGCAAACAGGGTTCGGATTTTGGCGTTGTTTCTCATTCTTAATTCATTTCCTATGTACCCGTTCATCACAATTTCTTTGAAAACATCATATCGTAAACTTAAATAAATGCACAGTTTGGGGTTTGCTAAATGCACGTGTTTTCCAATAAATGTCAGAACGATTTCCCACAATTCTTGATAATGACCCGCACATATCAACTCAGCACTCCAATAACAAGCCGGCTCTATTTTACCATTTTTTAGGGTGTTCAACAACTCCTTTCTAACATCCGGTTTTCTAAACTTTGAAAATGTTATCCCCTTGAAATCACTTGCACTCCGAATGTCATTTATTTCATGTTCATTCATTTACTTTATTATCTTCACATGTTAAAAAAAAACATATAAAACTAATATATCAATATTACCAAAAATGTTTAACTTTGCCAATTTAATACAATATTTACAACAGTCCATTCAGAATAACATTTGGCTTGGAATCATTTTATTTGCTACTGCTATGACGCTTCTCATCACTGCTCACCACAATTTAAAATTGATTACCGTGGAACCACGTGTATCACTTGAAAACCCCACTTCATCCACTTCATCCACTTAATTACTTACAACGGTGCATGGAATCCTATGTTTTCCGGCCAAACACACCATCGGAACGTTCGGATAGTTGCGGTGATTACCATGCCCCGCATAGTTTGACCTGAACGCTTCTATCACTCCGCCACAACAATAACCCACCGCTACAATCCCAACCATGACAACCGTTACGGTTATGATTTCCTTTGTTCTCATTAGATATTGTTAAATCTCAAATAGTGTGATATACATTTAACAATATTTTTTTGAAGGTCACCGCTGGTTCAACGAACGTATTTCCCAGCACGAGCAAATGAGTCAACCACAAAAATTATAAATATACCCAAAAAACAATACAACACCAATTCTTCAACTACACTGTCCGTTCTCTCGTCCTTCTGACTTTCCAGCAAAGAAATAATGTGATCCAACTTTTGTAACAGTAAATCTTTATTTTCTGCATCATTTGATGCTTGAAAAACCGAAGACATGTATTGAGGGTATTTCACATTTGAAATGGAAAACCCCTCTTTAGATGATCCCGGATTCAATTTCCCGTTCAATTCGTCCCCAGAATAAGGCAACACGTTGTTGTTCCCGTTCCCAAATACTGGAATTGGACTTGTTTGAAACTGTTTTTCAATGGCGTTGTTTATTTCTACATCACAATCTCCATCGCTGTCATCACAGTTGTGCATTCGTTGAATCGCTTCTTCCAACTGGTTGTTTTTATTCTGGTTGTTATTATTGTTATTATTGTTATTATTGTTATTATTGTTGTGTTTGTCATTGCCATTGTCATGTTTGCCTTGAACCTGCGTTGATTGTTTTGATCTCAATGTTTTTTGATTTGTCCTTAATGTTCTTTTTTGTTGCGGATTCGGTTTTTCATCTTCTTCACCATAAACTGAATACTGTAAATGTCCTGACATATATTCCTAATAAATCTTCCTAATAATTTAAGATATAATATTTTGGTAGAATTATCTTATACTTTAGTCCAGGTTCAACAATTGATCAATCTATATTTTTTTGTTGATATTATATATCAATATAGTATCAATAGGCATCAATTATGTATCCATTTGATTTGATTTTGAAATGGACAACTTATGCAATCAATCGTTTGAATAATAGTTTGTTTTTTGCCGGAGTAGTCATGATCATGCTAAACATTGGATCGCGTTACATTGAACTCAAACTTGACCCATCTACCGAAAATTTTTTGAAAACTGCATTAAGCAAAGAATTACTTGTTTTTTCGGTGTGTTGGATGGGAACCCGCGATTTGATTGTTGCATTGGTATTGACCGCTGTTTTTGTTGTTTTAGCCGACTATGGACTGAACGCAAACAGCAGTTGTTGCATTATGCCCGAAAAATATCGCATCATCTCAACCAGTTGCACCAACAACAACACCCCCTCCACACTTCCAGGAGGCGCAGCCGTTGGTGGAATCTCTAAATCCGGACACGGACCTTTAAACATCGTCACTGACAAAGAAATCAGCGATGCAATGGACCTTTTGGAGCGGGCAAAAAAACAACGTGAAAATATGAAATACAATCAATATTTGGCTGCCTTTCGTTCTGCAAAATTTTGAATGATAAATAAATATTTAAATATAATCATATTTTAATTATTTATTCTAAATGAACCGCTTGTTTTCAGATGATGATGATGAAATTCAGTCCGTATATTCATCTAATTTGAAACTACAATTGTACAATCAATTCATGGTGGCATTCAATCCTATTGTCAGCGAACCATCAAAACAATCACAACCACAACAACCACAACAACCACAACAACCACAACAACCACAACAACCACAACAATCACAACAATCACAACAACCATCAGCCGACAAAATTATCATTTTCACACAAAAAATGATTGAAGAAATTGCCCCTGCATTGGATTTGAACATTCAACAAAAAAACACTCAAGCTTCCTCTTGTGATTACGTTATTTATGTTCCAAATACAGTCATTGTCACAAAACAACTGATTCATTCATTTTATGAATTAAATCAACAATACAGGAAAAAATTTGGACTGGATATGAAGGATGCCGCTTTGAATATTTTTATGAATTGGGAACTATTCAAAAAATTCATGCAGTTTGCAACCAAAAAAACAGATACCATATTGTTAAAATTAATAGAACAATCATTCATTAATGCAAACGATACCTTCACAAAAATTGTAAAAGAGTTAGAAAATTATTCATATGTTGATGCTAGTGGGAATATTGTGACGACTAAAATTGAGTTGCATCAGCGATTTAATATTTTGTATAATGATCCTTTGACTTTGCCTTTCCCGCCGAATACGAATACGAAACAGTTTTTCAGACCAGATTATATCGGTAAACCATATTACAGTACTATAAATCAATTTAAAATAAATGCATTATTTGACTCTGATTTTTCTTACAATGTTGAAAAAATATATGATTTTGTTTATGGAATTATAACAGGGACATACCTTCCAAATCGGGAAATTTTGAAAAATGATAATAAATTAAAAATAATTGTGGACAATTCTCGGTTGTATACATTCAAATCAACTCCTGAACATTCCATGAACCACGAAAAATTATTGCATCGTCTTTATTACAAATACCAACAATATGTTAAACTTGAAAAGGGTAATGCTAATACATTCATGAGTGAGGTATCTGAACATATTGAAGGGGTCAAAACAACAATAATTGATGCTGCTATTGATCGTGCTCGTGCTGCTATTGCTGCTGCTGCTCGTGCTGCTGCTGCTGGTGCTGGTGCTGCTGCTGCTGCTCCTCTACCTGATTTTCCTACTTTAGCCGGTATGGGGATTCCTGATAATTATTTATCGCGGGCAGTTCACCAAAGGCTGGAAAATCAATATTATAGAATTATAGTTGAAAATTCTAAAATACCTTTGGCTGAACTTGAAGGTAAACTTAAAGAGTATGTTTTTGATAATTATTCTTTTCCATTCAATCATTTTGACACGATAAATTCGGTGTTGCATTATGGCGATGTTAGTTTTCCCTCCAAAAAAGAGAAAGATGATAAAAAATTTATTACAGAATTACCTGAAACCCTAGAAAAAAAAGAACTGGAGTATCTTGTTAATCAATTTGAAAATACGCATGATGATGAAATATATGCAATTTGTGGACCAGTATATTTTGACTACAATTGGATTTTTCGGCAACCTCCTCAGCTTATCAAACACATTTTGGGAGAAATGAGTGAAAAAGAATTGAAAGAATTGAAGGGAAAAGGATGGGTTTCAGTTGAAGATCCTTTAACTGAAAACAAGTATTACATCAATACGGAACCAGAAGAAAGATCTTATCCAAAAATGAGATTTGATAATCCAACCAAGTTGAATGATGTTGTGTCCGATTTCAGATACAAACAACAACACTTGGAATGGAAAGAAATTTACATTTCGCCCGCAATTGCAAAAAGCAATCTTTCATCGGAAATAGTCAGAAAAATTCATAAACAACTCGAAATAAATACTACTTTAGGTATACCATTTGATGATGAGGATGAGGATGCTCCGCACTCTTTTGACATTCAGCCTCGCCGCATGCGGTCATCCGGAGGTGATCCTGATTTAGATAAAGCGAAAATACGCTGGCATTGGACAACTCCAGGGTATTACTTGTATCAATACACTCCAAATCCAAAGGATAGGGAAAGGGA
>Ga0194116_10007742_pt1 | contig 11023 bp, 6 predicted proteins | sample TA2MahsurfametaG_4_FD_148617 | JGI IMG/M metagenome (GOLD analysis project Ga0194116, IMG submission 148617) | Freshwater microbial communities from Lake Tanganyika, Tanzania - TA2015008 Mahale S9 surface | ecosystem: Environmental > Aquatic > Freshwater > Lake | place: Tanzania: Lake Tanganyika... | reverse complement strand
AATCCCCATTATTTAAATCAATCTTATTTTAAATCTAATAATTCTTTTATTATCCATTTAAAATTTTAAAATATAAATTATTTATTGTATTGGAAGAAATAAATTTTTAATTGCTTTAAATTTTATTTAATAAAAATAAAATTATTTCGATGAAAAAATAAACTGAAATGAATTAAACAAATCAAAATTATTTAATTATAAGATTAAAAATTACACAATAGACTTATGTTAAAATATAAACTTAAATAAAAGTGAAATCAAATGCTTGACAACTTTTTAATTTTGTAAGAGACAAAAGAATTAATTTTTTGTTCTCTTAAAATTAATTCCTATTTCTATATGAACTTTTTTTAAAAATCAAAAATAAAATTATTGAAATATTAGAATTTGAGACTGTTTTAATTAAGTTTTATTTATTAAAAAAAAATATTTAATTACGTAAACAGCTGAAATATAATAATTAAAAAAATAACAAGAGTATGGAAAGTAAGAATAACAATTCTTTTCAAAATTATCAATCGCAAAATACAGAAGAGTACAAATCATATGACCAAATAATATCTCAAAGAGAAAAGAGCGATTTTTTAGTCGAAAAATCAACAGAAAATAATAATTTTAATAATTACCAAGATAATACAAAAAATATTAAATTCACAGAAGAATCAAATTTTATTGAAAAAAATTGCACTCCAGAAAAAACCTGCGAGGTTACAGAGAAAAGAGAACTAACTTCATATAATACTGTGGAACAACTTAAAGAAGATCTCAATGAATTAAGAATTTCGAAGAAAATAAATCTAAAATTAGAAAATAACAAATTAAAGGAATCTTGTGATGAAGAAGCTAATTTAGAAGATTATCAAAGCAGCTCGAGTAAAAAAAATTCAGAAATAGGTTCTCATGGAAATACTCTAAGAAAACAAAGAAGTATTAAACGAGATAGTGTTTTTAAATTAATTGATCTTAGTGAGAATGTTTATAGACCTGAATTTGTACTAAAATCTCACGAGAAAAATAATAATGAAAAACTCTGGAGCCTTATGGAAACATATAGAGCTAGAGATAAAATTTCTATTCAAAAATCAATCATTCAGCATATTGAATATACATTGGCAAGAACCAGATTTGATTTGAATAATCAAGTACTTTATCAAGGGGTTAGCTTAAGCGTTCGTGATCATTTATTGGAAGCATGGAATGATTCTCAAATAAATATTAAAATAAATGATCCAAAAAGAATTTATTATCTTTCAATTGAATTTTTATTAGGAAGATTATTGCAGAATGCATTAATTAACTTAAATCTTGAGGATAAATATAAAGAACCTCTTATTGAACTCGGATATAAATTAGAGGATATATACGAAAATGAAAATGATCCAGCACTTGGAAACGGTGGACTTGGTCGTCTTGCTGCTTGTTATTTAGATAGTCTAACCTCTCAAAATTATCCAGGATGGGGATATGGAATAAGATATGATTACGGAATTTTTAGACAAGCAATAGAAAATAATGAACAAAAAGAATATCCAGATTATTGGCTTACTAAAGGAAACCCTTGGGAGATTATGAGAATTGATGTCAGATACAAAGTGCGCTTTTATGGATATTGTAAAGATGAATGGAAACAAGGAAAAAAAATTCGTGTTTGGGAAGGTGGACAAGAAGTTGATGCAGTAGCATTCGATACAGTCATGCCTGGATGGGATACTTTCAATTGTAATACTCTTCGACTTTGGAAGAGTTTTCCAAGTCAAGAATTTAATTTTGAAAGTTTCAATAAAGGAGATTATGCCAGTGCCCTTGAAGAAAGAGATCAAGCAAATTTTATTACTTCTGTACTATATCCTAACGATAATACAAATGCAGGAAAAGAGTTGAGATTAAAACAACAATATTTCTTTTGTGCTGCAACAATTAATGATATCATTCGAAGATTTCTAAGAAGTACATTACCTTGGAGCGAATTTCCTCTGAAAAATGCAATCCAATTAAATGACACTCATCCAACAATAGCCATAATTGAATTATTAAGACAATTAATCGACGAATTCCATTTGGATTATAAAGAAGCTTTTGAAATCATAAACAAATCTTTTGCTTATACGAATCATACTGTTTTACCTGAGGCTTTAGAAAAATGGTCAGTTGAATTAATTGGAAGGTTGCTTCCAAGACATATGGAACTTATTTATCTTATAAATCATTATTTTATGGAAGAAATTGGTAAACGCTATCCTGGAAAATGGGAAAAAATGTCAATTTTATCAATAATAGAAGAATCACAACCTAAATTAGTTAGAATGGCAAATTTATGTATAATTTGTTCTCACACTGTTAATGGAGTAGCAGAGATTCATTCCCAATTGCTTCGTACTCATTTATTCAGAGATTTCAATGAATTTTATCCTGGAAAATTTATAAATGTAACTAACGGTGTTACACCTAGAAGATGGATACATTGTGCATTCAGAGAATTATCAGACTTAATCACAGAATATTATGGAAACCAAGACTGGCTTTCAGAATTAAGTTTATTAGATGATCTCCCAAATAAATTAGAAAAAAACGGAAATTTAAAAGAGTTTTTAGGAAAGCTAAAAGCATCAAAGATGTGTGCTAAAAGACGACTTGCAAATTGGGTAAAGGAAAATTGCAAAATAGATCTAGATTATGAAAACTTTTTCTTCGATGTTATGGTAAAAAGAATCCATGAATATAAAAGGCAATTTATGAATGCACTCTATTGTGTTCATAGATATTTAAGTATTAAAAGTATGCCTTATAATGAAAGAGAAAAAATATTAAAAAGAGTAACTTTCTTTGGTGGAAAAGCTGCTCCTGGCTATTTACAAGCCAAAAACACCATCAAACTTATAAATATAATCGCGAATTACATTAACAATGATAATGAAACAAACAATTATTTTAAGATTATCTTTTTACCAGATTATAAGGTTTCTACAGCTCAAATAATCATACCTGGAGCAGATATATCTCAACATATTTCAACAGCAGGAACTGAAGCATCTGGTACATCTTGTATGAAATTTGCTATGACAGGTTCTCTAATCTTAGGAACTAAAGATGGTGCAAATATTGAAATAGCTGATGAGATTGGAGAACAAAATATATTCTTCTTTGGTAAAAATGTCAAAGAAGTTGAGAATATTCGAAATTCCCAAAAACAAGGTATTAAGACAGATATTGGTTCTAGGCTTAAGAAAGTTTTTGATTTTATTTTATCAAATAAAATGGGTAATTGTGAATTCATGAAGGATTATATAAACAACATGATTAATGGAAATGACTTTTATTTAGTAACTTATGATTTTTATAGTTATCTGGATGCTCAAGAAAAAGTCGATAGATGTTACCAAAATGAAGCAGATTGGGAATACAAAATTTTTACTTCTATTTGCAAAATGGGTTTCTTTTCATCAGATAGATCTATTCAGAACTACGCAGAAAATATTTGGAATATTAAGCCTATTGAAATGCCCAAACCAAGTAGTGATGCAAGTAAAAGAGTTGTGTCTACATCTAATTTAAAATATTATAAAAACTAAAAAATTCTATTTTATAATTTTCAAGCAATATTATAAAATATATAAAAAATAGATTCAATTTTATTTTGATTTATTTATAAATTGTTTTGATAAAATTCGAGCTAAATTATAAAATAATTGTATAAATTTTTTCGTTTAATTATAATCATATATGAAAATAAAATAATTTATAAATTTAATTAAAATAGGAAAATATTAACCTCATAAAAAATTTTACCAATTTTTTACATTTTTTATAATGATTTTAATTTCTTTATTAAAAATAATAATAAATTAATAAATATTTTTAAATTTTGAATAAATTGTATTTATCACTAAATAAATTTGAAACCGAAAAAATTTAAAATTTGATTGTTTTATAAAAAATTCAATAACCAGCTGATATATTAAATAAATTATTAATAAACTCTAAAAATATAGCCAAAATTGATAACAAGCTTTTCAGTTTTTCAGATTGAGAAAATTATGGACAATTTTTGTAAAATGTTATCTGTTTTTTTATCGAATTTTTGGTGAATAAAAATAAAATTTTATTTATATCCATCCAAATAAGAGAATGCTTAAAAATTCAAGTATCAATTTGAAATGGTTCATAAATTAATACATCAAATAAATAAATAATACTGATTCTGACAATTTATTAAGTTTATTTTTTTAATGAAAATTTGAAAACTAAAATTTAATATTGGATTAAAATAAATTATAATATTTGATCATGAGGAAATTATTGATAAGAAGCAAATCAGAAAGCGATTGGTTTAAAGATAAAGAAAATTTAGATATTATCAATAACAATTTAAGAAAATTTAAAAAAATAAAAGTTAATAAAGAAGATTCTGAAAAAAGAGATAATATAAAACACAATACTTTAAATGTTCAAAGAAACAATATATCTCATTTAGATACAATAAAAAGCAAAACTTTAAAACTTAAACAAAGAATTTCTTTATTTGAAGGTAAAAATTTATTTTACTTACTTCTTTAAAAAAAATGTCTAATTGAAAAATTTTTTATAAATTTACAAATATAAATTTTTTTATATAAATTATCATTTTTTCATTTTCGGCTTTTTTTTAAAAATTACTAAAAATATAAACTAAAAAGTTGCTAAGCAAGATCTCCAGAACAAAAATAGTATTGTAAGTAATGAAAAAGATTCCTCAGATGAAACTTCTGATAAAAAACAAAATTATTATGAAAACAATTTTAAAGATTATGTTAAAAAAATATTAAAGTTTAAATTAGAGTTCGATAGAAATTTTTTCGAAAAGGAAATTAATACAAATAAAAATCTTGTCGATATGAATTTAGAAATTATTTTAAATATTTTAAGAAATTTCAAAGAAAAGCAATTGGAGAAAATTGACTTAGAAAATGCAAATTTATCTCTTTCATTAGAGTCTGAGGATTCATCATTTGATTCTCCTGATTTATCACAATCAAAAATCAAAACTAAAAATGATCAAAAAAGGAAAAATTCTCAAATTAGAATAATTACCGAAATAGAAAATTTTATTGAAAATTTGGAAAAGTTTGAACAAATTATTGAAATTTTAATTAAAACTAGCCCAGAAGATTTATTTAGAGAAGTAAAGTCAATTATTTTAAACGAGTATGAAAGCACGATTAATCAAATAAAGCACTATTTAGAGTTAAACAAAAATGAATCAAGCAAAAAATTTCTTACATGTATTTCTGCAAACATTTTGTTTATTATTTCAACAATTACCTATAAATTGGATTACTATACAATAACTGTGAATTCATTAGTAGAAAAGCTAAACAAATTTTTTATTCATTTTGTTGAAAATACCAAAGATTCCAATAAGTTTGTAAAAAATTTGGACTTGGTACAAAAATTTGTAAAAATTAAAAAAACTTTTATAAAAGATTTCCTTGATAATAAGCAAAAAATTCCAGAGGAAATAACAGAAAATTCAATAAATACATATAACAGTCTTGGAAGCGGTGCTGATAACTCTACATCAGGAATAACTACGATTGATAATTTTCAACAAATAAATTCAAATGAAAAACTATTTTACAATTTTGCTTTAGATAAATTTTGCTCATTTGGAAGATATTTCTTTAATAATATTTTTTCCTTGTTGGATTACAGCGTTAATATTGACCCATATGTTGGTTACTTAAAAGGATTGGACTATAGAAAACTTAAAGATGAAAAAGGTTGTTATATTAATATTTATAAGAAAAAAATAGAAAATAGAAAAGATAAAATTCTATTTATTTGGAAAAATAAAAATAAAAAATCAGAATCAGAAAGGAATAAATTAATATTAGATAAGTATTTTAGGATGTTCCTCAACTCCAAACTTGCAAGTTGGAAATATGCCACTATTCAGCCAGGAGTTAAAAAGATGGAAATTTGTAGAATTTGTGAAACGAATTTCGAAATAAATGAATTTGTTTTGCATTTGAATTTTTGTAAAGATATAAGGATGAATAATCAAGGAATTCTAAATATTAAACAAGAGATGAAAAAAATAATTGGAAAATTGAAAGATTATAGAGAGTAAAATAATAAACTATTGCTATTAATTTGAATTTTTAAAATAATTACTTTTTCGGTGGAATATTTATTTTAGAATATTATTTAGATTTAACAATTAAAATATTCTAACCTTAAATTAAAAAAAGATCTATCTTAAAAGACAAAACAAATTTGAAGGATATATTCTTTTCTCCCAAATCAGATTTCAATCAAGTTTTCAGAATGCATGTGCTGGAGAGAACACCTCTGATTTTAAATAAAATGAAACTGGAAAGTAATCAAAATAATAATTATTTTCTATTTAATAAGCTGGGAGAAAGAGCTAATCAGATGAATCTGAATCTTAATAAAAATATTCCTTTAAATACTTCCGAAGTTGAATTTTTGGACAAAATAATTTTGACATTTACCAAGGAATCTGATTTATCAAGGGAATATTATGAAAAATTTCCTTATAAATTAGCACATTTGATTTCAATAGTGCATTTTACTATATATATATTTTTTCAAAATAAAAATTCCCCAAAATACAATCAAGATTTAAATGAAATCTTTGCCAGACTCTTTGCTTTAACTATGAAAAAATTAAATTTAATTGAAAACATTTTGTCATTAAATAATAGCAAGGAAAATGCAAGAATGAAAATTAAAAATAATACTAAGAATAATTTAAAAGAAAAAGGAACTCCAAAAGATAAAGAAGAAAAAAAAATAGATATCGAAAAGGAAAAAGGAAAAGATTCAATATCTAAAGACACCAAATTAATATTTCAGAATATTGATTCCAAGAAAAATATTCCTACTAAAAAATTGAAAAATTTGAATAAAAATTTTCTCGAAATAGAAAATCCAAAACAAGAATTAAACAACAAAAATAAAGGAACGAATTACCTGGCTCAATTCACATCAATCAAAAACGCAAATTCTTCAAATATACCTGTTATTATTAAAGAAAAAGATAAAATTTATCAAGATAAATTAGAAGAATCGAACAATGAAAAAAACAAACAAAACAAATTATATAATGAAAAGAATGACGATCAAAAAAAAAATATTAACAATGAAATTAATCAAGAAGACATGAAAAAACATGAAGAAAACAGTGATGATAAAATAGTAAAAAGAGCATACTGCGGACCTTATATGAATACTAGAAATTTTAAATCTTCTCAAGAGACCTTTAAATCAAATTTCAAAAAAAGAGTAGAAATTTTAAGTCAAATAAAAGAAAAGGATGAAACAAAAAACGAAGCAGATTCTAATATTAATAAATTATCAATGGAAAATATGGTTAGCCAAAGCGAAAATTTAGAAGGAAATAAAAAACCAATTCCAAATATATTTTCTAAAAATAAAATTCAAGATAAATCTATTGATGATTATGTATTGAAAATTTCAGCTCAGTTTACTAATTTACCAATGACCACTAGAATGTTAAAAAAAGATAGTTTAAAAGATTTTTGTGAAATGCTCGATTTGACTAAATCAAAATTACAAACCCGAAGAATATTAAATAAAAATGATAGCAATTTTAATTCAAATCAAAGCAAAATGTACTTACAAACATTAGCATCAAAAAAAGTTGATGATAACATTGACTCAAAACATATAGAGGTTAATAAACCTTTGAATACGACAAGAAAAAATATAGTAAAACTAGTGAGTAGTGAGCTAAAAAATTTAACGAAATTAGGGAAAAATGAATTCGGAATAGCCAATACAAATGAAAACAATATTTATAATTCGAATAATAATAAAAATTTTCCAATCTCTTATCCTAACGTTAATTCAGAAAAAATCTGCAACAGTTCTAATTCCTTAGAAAATTTAAATATGAAGAAAACTGTAATCAGTATTAACAACAATTTAGGATTATTTCAAAACGTTGATGATTTAGAAAAATCAAATAGTGAAATCAATTGCAATAACACAAACAGCACTAATATAAATAATTTCACAAATTTATTATTAAATAATACTAATCAAAATACGAATACTTTACTTTTAACTCCTAATAATATAACGAAGAATAATTCTATTTTGAAAAAAAGCTTATTTGATAAAACTCCTTCGCCAAACATTATTGCTATAGATGAAAGACTTGATAATCGAAAAGACTCTGAAAACCTTTACTTTAATAAAAATTCCAATAAAAATTTCAAACAAGCTGTTCTTAATAAAGAAAAAGAAAATTTAGAATCTAACTCAAGCCATGTTTTTAATCGATATAAAGCAAATGAAGATATATGCTTAAGCTCTGATACGAATATATCTGATTCATTAAGAAAGATCCAATCATTGGAATTCAATGAAAAGAGAAAAATTGATCATAAATTTAATAAACCCAAAATTTTAAATCATAGTCATACAACTTGCTTCAAAAATAATTTTAAAAGAAATGATAATTTTAAATTAACATTAAATCCAGATCATAAATCGGAGAATCATAATGAATCAATTAAAAAAAAATTTGGACTAAAAATGTTAAATTCTCTTCAGCTTGAAAATTGTGAAATAAAAAATGAAATATTTACCAATAAAATGTCAAAAGAAGATGTTGATGAATATTATACAGGTTCAATAAAATTTTTACCTGAAGAAAAAGAAAGCCACAAAACAATTAACTCCGAATATGACTTACATTTGAAAAATTTGGATTCTGAAATAAATTCGAATATATTAAAAAAGAAATCTAGTTCAAGTTATTTAAATCTTGGTTATAATATGAGCTTTAATAAAAGTGATTCTGCTTTAGATAGCTCCTGTTCTTTAGATTCTGAAATAAATTATCCTCAATCTAATGAAAATAAGAAAATAAATAATCAAGAGAGCTTAGTAAATGAAATTAATGACGATGTTGACTCCCAATTTGATGAAATGATTGAATTAATGGATGATATACAACTTTCAGATCCTTATAAAGAAAACGATAATGAAATATTTCCAACTGAAGTAAAACCAAATGCAATTAAAATTTCTGATTTTAAATTAATGAATGAGATATCTAAAGGAGGCTATGGCAGAGTTGATATTTTCAAAAAAATTTCTACGGGAGATATTTATGCAATAAAAACTGTTGATATAAAGAAAATGGTAAAGCTAAAAATTATATTTTATTATGAATCTTATTTTTAATAAAAAAATTATTTGATTTTAGAAATCCAAAAACATTTCAGGACTACTCAAGAATGAAGCATTAATAATGAATGAAATATACAGTGAATATGTAGTCAAATGTTATTATATATTCAATGATGATAAGAATTATTATTATGTAATGGAATATATGTCAGGAGGGGATTTACATAACTTTTTGAATGAATATTCTTTAGGTTTTGAAGTAAATTTTTTAATTGTTTTTTAATTAAATATTAAGAATGTAAGTTTAATCAATATTTAAATATATAAAAAAAATTTTCTTAATATTTTTAGACTATACAATTCATAATTTCAGAAGTGATACTAGCTTTGGAATATTTGCATTCTAAAAATATTATTCATCGAGATATGAAGCCAGAAAACATAGTAATTTCAAGCAATGGTCATTTCAAACTTACAGATTTCGGTATATCTGAAATAGGATTACTCCATAATAAATACGCAATAACAAATAAAATAAATACTGAAGGCGATAATCAAGAAGAAAAATGGGTAGACTCAGGAAAAATTTTGGGAACCCAAAATTACATGGCGCCTGAAGTTATTAAATGTGAAAAAATTACATCTAAAACAGATTATTGGTCTGTGGGTGTTATTTTATATGAACTTTTTACTAATAAAACACCTTTTTATAATGGAAATTTAGAAGAAGTATTTGATAATATATTAAATTTAAATATTGATTGGCAAACTTTTGATCAAGAAGTCGAAAATGAAAAAATCAAAGATATTGCAAAGGATTTAATACAAAAATTTTTGGTAATCGATCCTGCTAAAAGGTGGGGAGATACTAATATTGATAAAATAAAATCACACAAATTTTTTGAAAATTTTGATTGGCAAAATGTTAAATCTATGAAGAATTTATTAGTTTTGAAACATGTTGCAGAAAAAATTAAACAATCTAAACAAGTCAAAATTCCAGCTGCTAAACCTCTAAATAAAATTAATGAAGAAGACGAAAATAAAAATTCTAATAAATTTGTAAATAATCGAAAAGGAAAAAATGAAAGTGGAAAATCTGATAAAAAAGATTCGAATAGAATAACTGATAATATTGAAAATGAGAATAATAAAGACTTTATTGATAAAGATGAATTTAATCTCTTTTACTCTGAAAGAATTGATAATCTAAATAAAAAAAATGAAGATGTTTTAAAGACTAATATAAAATTAAAAAAGATAGAAATTGATACTGATGATTTTAATTTCACTAATTTAATGCACGATTTGGATTAAATAAATTAAATTTTTTATTTTATAAAATTTAAATTTGAATTGCTTCTATAATAATAAATAATATAATTATGATAAAATTGTTAAATAATTTGTAAATTTTTTTGAAATTTTTAAATCATAGTGTCATGTAAAGGAATTTAATAAAAATTAAAATAAAAAAAATTTATCTTGCAAAGAAATTTTATTAATTGAAGATTTTAGATAGTACCATTCACGCATAAAACAATATATGAGAATATTCAAACTTTTATTAGAAAAAAAAATGTATTACAAAATAACTTTCGTTTATTAAATAAACTTATAAAAAATTTTTACTTTATAAAAAGAATAATAAATATATTAAAATTAAGATTTTGTCATAGTAAATTTAAAAATCAAAATTAGGCGTTATTAAATTTAAAAAATTACTAATGTTTTGATAATTTATCTAAGAATAATATGAATTGCATATTTATCAAAATACATAATTAATGCTATATTTCATTTACCTATTAAAAGAAAAATTAATTTAAAATTAAATCTAAAATAAGAAATTATATTTATT
>Ga0194116_10007737_pt1 | contig 11024 bp, 10 predicted proteins | sample TA2MahsurfametaG_4_FD_148617 | JGI IMG/M metagenome (GOLD analysis project Ga0194116, IMG submission 148617) | Freshwater microbial communities from Lake Tanganyika, Tanzania - TA2015008 Mahale S9 surface | ecosystem: Environmental > Aquatic > Freshwater > Lake | place: Tanzania: Lake... | reverse complement strand
TGCTCTTGCTCCCGATCGCTACGTCCTTAAGTGCTGCCAAAACCCCCGTCGGCCTGTGGGTCACCGTGGATGACAAAACAGGCGCGCGTCGTTCACAGGTGCGGATCAACGAAAGCAAGGGCGTGCTCAGCGGCCGCATCGAGCAAATCCTCGAAGCTGACAAGCGCAATGCCAACTGCGTCAAATGCAGCGGTTTCCGTCGCAATCAACCCGTACTCGGCATGACGATCATCGAGGGTGTGCGGCGTAACGACGGCGAGGGCTATTGGGAGCACGGCAGCATCCTCGACCCGAACGACGGCAAAGTGTATCGGGTACGACTGACGCCAAAGAATGATGGCCGCACGTTGGAAGTTCGTGGCTTCCTCGGGCCGTTTTACCGAAACCAGTACTGGATTCGCGCCGAGTAGCGACGCCCCGAGTAGCAACGCGCCGAGTGGCGGCTCGTCAGTTGTCGCCTTTTGCCTTTTCGAGATCTGCGACCCGACGGCGCAGTTCAGCGCCTTTGCGTACCGCCGCCGTGTTGCGCAGATATTCATCCATGGGCTGCGTGGGGAGCGACGCATAAACCCCGGGCTGCTCAATATCTTTGACGACCCCTGCACGGTGCACCAGCACCACATCGTCACCCACATTCACATGGTCGATGACGCCGGTCTGGCCACTGGCCATCACCCGATTGCCGATTCGACTCGAGCCCGCGATGCAGAACATGGCCGTAAGCAGGCAGTCTTCGCCGATCTCGACATTGTGCGCAACGTGACAAAGATTATCGAACTTGGTACCGCTGCCGATACGGGTCTCTGCATAGGTGGCTCGGTCGATCGTGTTGTTGGCACCGATACGCACCCGATCGCCGATGACCACGATCCCCGTCTGCGGAATGGGATGACTGCGTCGATTCGCATCTTGTGCGAAACCAAAGCCCTCGGCACCGATCACGCTGCCCGCGCCGACGACCACCTCTTTGCCGAGCCGACAGCCATAGCCGATCACGGCGTTGGGATGGATGACGCTGTCATCGCCGATGCTGGCATCGTGCTCGACAACGGCGCCCGACATGATGCGACAACGTGCACCAATCACCGCATTGCGACCCACGACGGCACGCGGCTCAATGAATGTGTCCGTGCCGATCGTGGCCGAGGGATGCACCACCGCCGACGGGTGTACCGGACCCTCCCAGCCAGCCGCGTGAAAATCACGCGCTGCATAGCGCTGTTTGATGAAGGCGTGCGCAAGCGATACTTGGCCCGTCAACAACACCACGGTCGTGGGGCCGACCGCGGATAATTTTTCGCGCAGGCCTCGAGCAGCTACCACCACGCGCGGGCTTCGCTCAAGCACGTAGTTCAAGAGCGCCGGTTTATCGGCGAACACCAAATCGCCGGGACCGCAATCTTGGACGGCGGCGATGCCGGTCACCTCGCAGTGCTCCGGAACCGCCCCTTCCAGGGCCAACCCCGCCTCGCGGCAGGCCTCAACGATCGCGGAGAGTTGAGTGTTCATGGCGCCGAGTGTAAGCCCCGCCGGCGGCCGCCGTCTTGCTCACAATTTGAAACGACGATTGAGCTTGCGCATGCCGCCGATCCAGCGCTCGTAGTTTTCGGCTTTGTTGCGCATGTAATCTCGCACCTGCGGGTGCGGCAGGATCAGAAATTGTTCGGCGGCGATAGCCTGCACGCAGGCCTCGGCGACGTCTTCGGGCTCGATCATGCCGTCGATCGAGGCGACGCCGTCAGGATTATCGGCAGTCATCGCTGTGCGCACGGCCTGCGGGCACAACACCGATACTTTGATCCCCTGATCTGCGTGGGTGAACGCCAGCCACTCGGCAAGGCCCACGGCGGCATGTTTGGTGACGGCGTAAGACGCTGAACCGACCTGCGACAGCAGACCCGCTGCCGAGGCGGTGTTGAGCAGATACCCACCCCCGCGCGCCGCCATACGCGGCACCAGATGGCGTGCTGCAAAAACATGAGCCATCACGTTGACCGCCCAGATCTTGTCCCATTTTTTGTTGTCGGTCTCTGCGCCGCCTTCGAATCCGATGCCAGCGTTGGAGCAGAAGAGATCGATCGGCCCGACCTCGCTCTCGACTCTCTCTATCAAAGAAAAAATGCTTTGCTCGTCGGCTACATCGATTGCTGCTGCAAGACCGCCGATGGAAGTCGCGACCTGCTCAGCACCGACGCCATCAAGATCGGCGCAGACCACGCGTTTGGCGCCTTCGGACGCAAATCGCTCGGCCAGCGCCTTGCCGATTCCACTTGCGGCACCCGTGACCACCACTACTTTATCTTTGATTTGCATTTGCCCTGCCTCTTGGCGAGCGCCTCAGTGCGCGCGACGTCGAAATTGATAGCTACCCGACGCGGGTACACGGAATACGACACTGCCGTCAGCGCGGACTCCGCCCTCTTCGTACCAGAGTTGATCACGAGCGATGACGATACGCGCGCGAATAGTCATATCGGTTCGGGTCTGCTGCGAAATGATGCGGCACTCGGGCGGAATCTCGCCGATGAAGACGTCGGCGTGACGACGGAATGGCAAACGACAAACCGGCGGGTAAGGAATCACGTCGTTGCGGGTGATTTCGCGTAACGCGGTCTCGGGCCTCAACTGCGCATCGCGCCAGCGTGCGGGATCGCGCAGGGTGTAGAAATCCATCAGTACCGCATTGCGCTGCGGGTCGATTTCAAAGACCCAGATACGCTGACGCTGCAGCGTACCCTGCGGCCTGCCCATCGGCCATTGCAGATAGACAACATGCCTGCCGAGTGCCGGTGCTTCGACTCGTGCGAAGAGCGGATAGAGAAGATCAGGCGCCTTCGCAGGATCGGGCGCGCTCTCGAGCAGGGAGTTTTCGCCGCGCTCGACCTGCTGCCGATTGTCGAACTCGCCAACCACCCAGCCGAGCAAAGTTTCGAGTTCACTCTCGAGGACGCTGCCTGCTGGCTGCGCCGCAACACCCTGTACCGAGAGCGTGAAGAAAGCGAGCCCGGTCGCGAAGGCGAAAATCATCCTCATTGTCAAAGATTAACCTGATTTCGGAGCTATTCGGTAATTGCTGCGCGAAGATATCTTTTCGTTCATTCCGGACGCTCCCACCTGCCCCACATGGTTCATACCTTGACTTGAACTACGCTGTAGTTATATCGTACTTATGGAATACGTCAAATTTGATTGGAATACCGAGAAAAGCAGGCTCAACAAAGCGAAGCATGGCGTCTCTTTCGAGGAAGCGAAGACGGTTTTTCAGGACGAAAACGCTCGCCTAATCGCCGACGACACGCACTCGATAGACGAAGACAGATTTGTGCTGCTGGGCCTCAGCTTCGCATTGAGGCTACTTGTGGTGTGCCACTGTTACCGTGAATCAGATCATGTCATTCGCATCATTTCCGCAAGAAGAGCCAGCCAAACAGAGCGGCTCACCTACCTGAGACTTCTGCCATGAAAAAGCGTTACGACTTCTCGCAATCCAAACCCAACCCGTACGTCAAAAAGGCGAAGCGCCAAGTCACGATCAGACTCGACGAATCGACCATCGACTACTTCAAGGGCTTGGCGATTGAGACGGGTATTCCCTACCAGAATCTGATCAATCTATATCTGCGCAACTGTGCAGCAGACAAGAGGCGATTGAAGCTGGATTGGGCTGCCTGACACACGGGGTCACAAAACCGGCGTCAGCCGATGCAACTTCCCCGTTGACTCGGACAGCACGTAGAGTGCGCCGTCAGCGCCTTCGCGTACATCACGCACACGGCCGAGACCCGCGATGCGCTCTTCGCCGACCACGGCGTCGCCATTCAGAGTCAGCCGGACCAACGCCTGACCGGCGAGCGCCCCAAGAAAAAGACTGTCGTGCCACGCCGGAAACAACGAGCCCGTGTAGAACGTGAGGCCCGAGGGCGCAATCGACGGGATCCAGGTTTTCAGGGCTTTCGGGATATCGGCACGCTCCGTGCCCTCGCCAATCTGCCTGCCAAGACCGTAGGTACGACCGAACGTGATCACTGGCCAGCCATAGTTACGCCCGGCGCGCAAAATATTGAGCTCATCGCCGCCTTGCGGGCCGTGCTCGTGCGCCCAAAGTTCACCGGTACGCGGGTGCAGTGCCGCGCCCTGCACGTTGCGATTGCCGTAGGTGAAGATCTCGGGCAGTGCACCCTCGCGCTTGGCAAACGGATTGCCCTCGGGAATGGCGCCGGTTTCGGTGATGCGCAGCACGGTGCCGAGGTGATTGCCCAAATTTTGAGCCTCGTCCTGGCGAGCACGGTCGCCAAGCGTCACGAACAAGTGGCCGTTGCGGTCCCAAACAAGTCGCGAGCCGAAATGCTGACCGGCGCTTGCCTTGGGCTTTTGAACGAAGATGACCTGTACATCGCTGACGCTGCAGAGGTCGCGCTGACAGTCGAGGCGACCGCGGGCTACTTCCGTACCAACCTCGCTCTCGTTGCCGGCGGCATAGCTCCAGAAAATCAGGCGGTTCTGTCGATAACCGGGATGCGCCACCACATCGAGCAGGCCGCCCTGCCCGCGCACAGTCACTTTGGGCAAGCCCGAAACCGGCGCTGCCATCAGTTTGCCGTCGCGCAACAGGCGCAGGTTGCCCGGCTTTTCGGTGATGAGGATGAGGCCATCGGGCAAGAGCGCCACGCTCCAGGGCGAGGCGAGTCCGCTCGCCAGCGTTTCGACCTTGAGCGTATAGCGCTCGGTTTTGAGCAGTGCCTCTTGCGTCTGTGCCTTGGCGGGCACCGCGGTAACAGGCAGCGCCACGCAGAGCACGGCGGCAAGGGTCGAACCGATTTTTTTGAGATACCGTTGCGGCGATAGCGATATCGACAGTAATGCTGGGTTCATGGTCCGGCTCCTTCCGTGGAGTTTATGGGCGAGAGTATTCGTAGCTGGAGCCAACGCCGAGGGGCAATTCGAAGCCCCAGAACGCCAGCAGAAAAGCGGTCCAGCAGACGATGAAGGTCAAAGAATAAGGCAGCATCAGAGCCACCAGCGTACCGATGCCCGTACTTTGCACGTAGCGTCGGCAGAAGACGACGATGAGCGGGAAATAAGGCAGCAGCGGCGTGATGATGTTCGTCGAACTGTCACCCACGCGGTAGGCGGCTTGGGTGAGATCGGGTGATACACCCAGCTGCATCAGCATCGGCACCATGATCGAACCGATCAGTGCCCATTTCGCCGATGCCGACCCAACGAGCAGATTGACGAGACTTGTGAGCACGACGATTCCCGCCAGCGTCACCCCGAGTGGCAGCGCTGCCTCGCGCAACGCGTTCGCGCCTTTGAGTGCGAGCAAAGCCCCGAGATTCGACTGGCCGAACGCGTAGATGAACTGCGCGCAGAAAAACGCCATCACGATGTAATAGCCCATGCCCGACATAGCCTTGCTCATGCCAGCGACCCAGTCACGATGGGTTTTGACGCTGCCCGATACATAGCCATAGGCGATGCCCGGCAACAAAAACGCAATGAAGATGATGGGCACGATGGACTGCATGAGCGGCGCACCCGAAACCAATAGCAGGCGCTCACCGGCCGCGTTGGGAGCTGCCGCCCAAGGCGTATCCTCACGAAAGATCGTCAAAGCAAAAAGACCGAGGGCGATGACGATGGTCAGCAGCGCTGAACGCAGACCGCGACGCTCTTCATCTTTGAGCGGCTCTTGCGTCGGCAGATTGGCCGGATCGCCGTCGACCACCGTGCCGCGCAGTCGCGGCTCGATGACGAGGTCGGTCAACGCCCAGCCGAGCAGCACAATCAGCGCCGACGAGGCGGTAGTGAAATAAAAATTATTGAGTGGATTGACGGTGACCGTGGGATCGACGAGTTGCGCCGCCGTCTGCGTGAGCCCGGCGAGCAGCGGGTCGAGACTCGAGGGCACGCCCATGGTTGCGCTGAATCCGCCGGACACGCCGGCGAAGGCCGCAGCAATCCCGGCAAGGGGATGGCGTCCGGCAGCATGAAAAATAACGGCACCGAGCGGAATCACCAACACATAACCGGCATCGACGGCGACATGGCTCAGGATGCCGACCGCAATCAGTGCTGGCGTCAGCAAGCGCTTCGGCGTCACTGCCATAGCCGCACGCAGCGTGGCGTTGATGAAACCCGTATGTTCGGCCACACCCAGCCCCAGCATGGCGACGAGCACCACGCCGAGCGGCGGAAAACTGGTGAAGGTCGTGACCATCGAGGCCATGAAGGTAGTCAAAGATTCACCCGCGAGCAGATCGCGAATGACGAGCGCTTGGCCGCTCCGCGGGTCGATCTCGGTGAAGCTGACATGCGAGAGCAGCCCGCTGATCACCCAACAGATCAGCATCAGCACCAAAAAGAGGACCGCCGGGTCGGGTAGACGGTTACCGAGTCGCTCGACGACATCGAGACTGCGGGCAAACCAGCTGCGACGGGTCGCGAGTTGGGGCGGCGAGCTGCGATCTTGCATTGCGGGTAATATCCGAACTAGGTGGGGAAGCGCTGCCGAGGCAGCCCGCAAATCTTAGCAGCGCTGTCCCCGGCGACGGAACTCTTTGGAGGGGCGAGCATGGCAACGCGTTCTTTAAGCTCGGCCGAGTGGCTGATCATCGCGCGCTTTGTACTGATGGGTATCGAAATGTTGGCCGTCAAGGCGCACCTCGTTCGCGGTCAGTACGAATGGCGCGACACCCTCGCCTCGATCGGCATGCGGATCGGCAACTACTCCAGCAATTTGCTGCTCGCCGGGGTCATGCTTGCGGTGTTCACGTTTTTGTACGAGCACCGACTATTCGAGATTTCCTCGTCATCACCCTTGGCCTGGGCGGCACTCTTTCTGCTCGATGATTTCGCGTATTACTGGTTTCACCGCGCGAGCCACGAGTGTCGGTTTTGGTGGGCGGCGCACGTCAATCACCACTCCTCGGAGCACTACAACCTCTCGACCGCGATCCGACAACCGTGGACCGGAGTTTTGGTGGGTACTTGGGCACCGTGGTTTCCGCTGGTGCTGCTCGGGTTCCCGCCGGAAATGATCTTCTTTCAGAGCGGACTCAGCCTGCTCTATCAGTTTTGGCTGCACACTGAATCGATTCGTCGCATGCCGCGCTGGTTCGAGTATCTCTTCAACACGCCCTCGCACCATCGTGTTCACCACGCCGCCAATCCGCGTTACGTCGACCGAAATTACGGCGGCACCCTGATGGTGTGGGATCGCCTGTTCGGTACCTTCGTCGCGGAGCGCGATGACGAGCCCTGCCGCTACGGGCTGATCAAAAATATCAGCACTTTCAACCCGATCAAGATCGCTTTCCATGAATGGATGGCGATGGCGCGTGATCTGCGCTCGGCGCGCAGCCTGCGCGAAGCCTTCAACTATGTGTTCGGACCGCCCGGATGGCAGCCCGACGGTCGCGGCCCGACCGCGAATAACATTCGCGCCGAGTGGCTGGCGTCGCAGGTCGCGCGCGAAAGTCACTAGCGCACTTCGATAGCGCTGCGGGTGGTCAGGGGCTCATGATCAGGGGCTCATGATCAAAGGCGCCGCGACGAACGGCTTGATGCCAAGCCGCGGATACACCTCGCTCGGCAGATAAAACACGCCGTCCTTGGCGACCAGCGAGATCGTCTTGATGGCCTTGATATCTTTGGTCGGGTCACCGGGAATCAAAAAGAAATCCGCAAGCTTGCCGCGCTCGATCGAGCCTGTGGTCTGATCCATGCCGAGATAACGCGCCATGTCGAGTGTGGCCCGTGCCAGCACCTCGGCAGGGGTGAATCCGGCCTGCGTCATGAGCTCGAGTTCGCGGTGATAGGTGAACGAGCCGCCGGTGTCTGTTCCCGGCACGATGAAAATGCCCTTGGCGTGCGCACGCCGCAGCAGATCCATCAACTTGTCGAAGGCCACGCGTGCCTTGGCGTCGCCGCCAAAAGTGTCGGGGTTCGACCAAGCCTGTTTCAGGTCGCGTTGCACACCAATCGGCATGTTGGCGAAGTAGTCGAGCGCACCCGGTGCGATGCTGCCGTCGCGGTTAAGCAGCAAATTTTCGTGAATACCGATGGTGGGATCGAGCGCGATTCCCTTTTCTTTCATGGCATTCAGTGTCGACTGCACGGGCGCCGAGTCGAGATCGAGGCCAGAGAGGCGACCGAGCGCCGTCAACCGAAACAAGGTCCGAGTATCTTCGCCGGGCTTGATGATCCAGCCTAGCGCCAACTGGTTGATGTGCGTCACTTCGTCGTAGCCGGAGGCAATCATGGCATCGGCCGTCGTGAACGCCGGGATATGACCCATCACTTTGAGCCCAAGCTTGTGCGCCTCCGCAACCATCGCGGGCACCCATTGCGGATTGATGCTGTTGTAAATTTTGATCGAGGGAAAGCCGCGCGCCGCGTACCAGCGCACGATCTCGAGCGCACGCGACTCGCTATCGACGACGAAGCCGTTGTTGGAGTTGAAGGGCGATTTGCCCTCGATGAAACCGCCGCGCACGATTCGCGGACCTGCGACCTCGTCCGCAACGATGCGACGATCGAGCGCCTCGAGCACACTATTGCTGTTGCCCATGTCGCGCACACTCGTCACACCCGCCAGCACGTTGAGCAAGGCCCCGCTCTCGCCAAGGTGCGCGTGCATCTCGAACATGCCAGGGACCAGCGTGCCGCCAGCACCATCGATCACGGTCTCGCCCGGCGTCGTGGGTGTGTCGACAGCTTGCACGCTACTGATCGATCGACCGCTCACAATCACAGCGACCGGCCCTGTCAGTTGTCGTGCTGCCGGATCGAACACGCGCACATTTTTGATGCGCACGGGTCCGGCGAACTTCTTTGCGGTGCTGCGTTGGATCTCGGCCCAACGTGCGCCCTGCCATTCCGCGACCAGTTTTTGCAGTCGCGGATTTTCTGCCTCAAAACCCTCGCGGATCAGACCACCGCCCGGCGATGGCAGCGCGATGAGTCGCTCCGCATCATCGAGCAGCATGATGGTCGGGCTGAACTCGAGCCCGGCCAGGTCATAGCGCGTAACAGCCAGCTCGCCATCCTTGCCTCGCAACGTCAGGCGCTCGCCTTTCGTCAAGGCGATCGTGCCACCTGGTAGCACCTCGATGGCTTTACCCGCCCGCAGAATCGCTCGGGCATAAAGCTGCAGCGCCCAGGGACTCGCGCTTTGCGCCACATAGAGTTGCGGCGCTCCTTTTGCTGTGCCGGGGCCCGCCGAGTCTCGCCATGAAGCCTTGTCGTCCTTTTTGTCAAAGAATTCGTCGATCTTTCCACCAAAGGTTTGTGTCCCTGTAATCCGCCAACTGCCGGGCAGTCCGCTCGCATCGAGCGTCAGAGTTTCGGCGACGGTGGGGCCGCGACCATTGTCTTTGACGTCGAACTCGACTTTCACGGTGTTGCCGCGGGTCTCGGCGACCACTCGACCGATGTTGACGTCCTGTCGATAGACGACGAATCGTTCGGTGTCGGCCAGCGCGACAGCGCTGCAAACGAAGAGCGAAAAAACAGCGATAAGTCTCTGGAACATCAGTCTTTCCTACACCATGGAAAATAGTCGGGATTCGCCCGGGTGCGCTTCAATACCCACGTTTCACGTCAACGACCGAGAGCAAACGACCACCCGCCGCGTAGCGACGCAGATTCTCGCGCAGCACGCGCAGGCTTGAATCCGCGCCCAAATCCGAGGAGCCGGAGACGTGCGGCGTCAGCACGAGATTGGGTTGGGCCCACAACGGGTCGGTCTTGGGCAGCGGCTCGGGCTCGACAACATCGAGGGCGGCTGCGGCAATCGTTCGATTCTGCAGGGCAGCCGTCAGATCGGCGGTCACCACCGTCTGTCCCCTACCCACGTTGATGAAAAAGGCGCTGCGCTTCATGCGCGCAAACATCGCGGCGTTGAAGAGTCCGGTCGTCGCGGTGGTCAGCGGCAGGGCGTTGACGACGACATCGGCTTCGGCAATCAGTTTCTCGAGTTCGGACGACGCACCGACGTAATCTAGGTAATCGGGTTTAGCCTGCGGCGTCGCGCGCGTCGCAATCACGCGCATGCCGAGCGCATGCGCACGCTTGGCCACCTCGTTGCCGATCCCACCCAAGCCGACGATCAACATGGTCTTGCCCGAAATCACCGTCATCGACGGTTGTCGCGCGTCGTCCGCCCACACGCGTTGCTCGCGCAAGGGAATCCATGCATTGAGGCCTCGCGACAAGGCAAATGTGAAGGCGATCACGTGTTCGGCAATGACCGGTGCAGAGATGGCGCGCAGATTGGTGACCACGATCTCGCGCTGCAACAAAATTTCGGCCTGTGTGGCGCAGGCCTCGACCCCGGCGTACACCGATTGCAACCAGCGCAAATCTTTGCCGGCCGCGAGCAAGCGCTCATTGCAAATAAATCCGGGACTGCCGATGACGGCATCGGCTCCTGCTGCCATGTCGATTGCCGCGGGCAGCGAGGCGCCAAAGAATTGCACGCCAGGTAGTTGCCCACGCAAGGCCTCGAGCAATCCCGGAATGCTGGCATCGACGATGATCTTTTGCGGTGCTCGCCAGCCTGGCCGCTGCGACATCGGCGCCGGGGCTTCGCGCAAACCGAACTCGGCAATCAGACGATCCCCCTCGCGAGCCGGTTCTTGGTCACTCGCGATCGCTGCCGACCACGGCGACGCGATCACCGTGAGGGCGGTCACTGCCAGCGCGACCACTAACCCGCCATTTGTATTTTTCATGTGTCGTCGGTGCTCCAAAGAGATCGTTCAGCTCAGGGTACCTGCACGCGTAGCCCCGGCATACCGGTTATTCTGCGGGGCTTTCGCACCGAGGTGATACCGATGGATAAAGAAAAAAAACCGCACGGTGTTGCCGACTCGGATCTCACGCTCGACCCGCAAGATTGGGAGGCGTTCAGAGCGTTGGCGCATCGCATGATCGATGACAGTCTCGATCACTTGACGAGCTTGCGCGAGCGGCCGCCTTGGACGCCACCACCACCCGATGTCGAGGCAGCGCTCTCGAGC
>Ga0194116_10007736_pt1 | contig 11025 bp, 12 predicted proteins | sample TA2MahsurfametaG_4_FD_148617 | JGI IMG/M metagenome (GOLD analysis project Ga0194116, IMG submission 148617) | Freshwater microbial communities from Lake Tanganyika, Tanzania - TA2015008 Mahale S9 surface | ecosystem: Environmental > Aquatic > Freshwater > Lake | place: Tanzania: Lake... | reverse complement strand
CCCAATCCCCAATCCCCAATCCCCAATCCCCAATCCCCAATCCCCAATAAAATAGAAAAAAAAAGAAAAGGCTTAGAAGTAAGTATTGTTTATTTTATATAAATATAAATTTAACATAATAATAATTATTTTAAAAACATAATATTAAAAACAATGATTGTTTTGATATAAATTTTTTTTATATTAAGAATTTTTGTATTTCTTAAAATTAAAATTTTTATATTTAAAATTATTTAAGGATTTTATTTTATTTAAATTAAGAATTTTAATAATTCTTTGAATTAAAATTGAAAAAAAAATTATAAAAAATGAAGTCTTTGACAATATTTTTAATAATCTCTATATTGCTCTCATGCTATGTTAACACTTTTCAACAAACCAACGAAAAAAAAAAGAAAGCGGACTTGAATCAAAAAGAAAAAAAAAAATTCTCTTTAGCAAATCAAAAGAAAAAAATGGAATTAAACAAAGGGGATTTTGAAGTGTGTCAAACTGGAAAGAATTTAGGTTTGTTGGAAAGTGGAATGACTTGTTCTTATAAATACTCGAATTTCTGCGAAAAAATTGTTAAAAGAGATAAAAATTTACCTCCTCAAAGCAAATTTCAAAAGGCTAAACTAGCTTCCTCAGCTTTAAAAGATTCTAAAAAATCTCTAACTATTTTAAAGAGAAAAAAAAAATGGACTTTAAAAGGAAGAACTAAGAAATTCCAGAAAAAGAAAACAACAAAAAATTCCTCTAAATTTAGAAAAATTTCCCAAAAAAATAGAGAAAAAAATAAAAAATTAAGACAACTCAAGAAAGAAGCAAGATTAGTAGCAGATAAGATATTTTCAAAAGCTAAAAGTTTTAGAATGGTTAATAAAAAATCCTCAAAAAAAAACGCAAGCAAGATATTAAATAACATTATTTCTGGAAATATAAATGCAGCCAAAAGATCATTGAATTTACCAACAAATAAAAAAAGACAATTAAATGTTACAAAATCAGAAAAAAAAGATACAGGGAAATTCTGTGTGCAATCAGTTGTTTGGAATTTAAGTCATTGTTGTCATTTCACTAGTAGAATTGAAGCAGAGAATTTTGCAAATACACAGCCAATAGAATCAAAGTTTAATAGACAATTGGTAGAGGGTTGGTATGCTCAAATGAAAGATAATAGAAAGACTGCAAATAAAGTTATTAATAAAGCTACGGATGCTATGAAAGTATTTGAAAAAACGAGAAAGCAAAGAAAAGCAAATATTAATGCAGGATTAGGAAAAATAACAGAAAAAAGAAAAAGACAATAATCAAATGCCAATAATCTATTATAAAGTTTTTGTAAAGAAAATGAGGAATTTTTAAGATTGTATTTGCTTTTTTTAAATTCATTTATAGAAAAATAAATTTGTAAAAAATTATTAAATTAAATACAGATAAAAGATTTCAACAAATAATTTAGTCCAATATATTATTAAATTTTAAATTTCAAAGTTATTGTATGAATTTACTTAAAAATCACTATAAATTATTAATCGAGAAGAATTATTTACTTAAAAACCATCAGTTTTTTTGTTAATTTTTAAAAATTCGTAATTTTTTCTAATTACATTTTTGGCATCTTTTTAGGGGTTTTTTAATCAAGTGGTTTACAAATGGTTAAATATCTTAAAATATAAATCTAATCAAAAAACTTATAAACATTCTTTAAAAAAATTTTATATCAGTTATCCTTTTAATAAAATAATTATATTTTTATTCTCTGTTATAAAATAGCAAACAATTAATTAAATTAGATATGTATATAGTTTAAATAATATTCCAAAGTATAAGTAAAAATCTTTTAAAGTAATTTTTATTTCCTTAGATAATAAATATCTTAAATATTTTATTTATATTCTTGCAACATACTCATAATAATAAAATATATTTTAATTTTTAAAATTAATTAGCATAGTTAATTTAACAAATTGAAATACAGTAAAGACATAATCAATAAAGAAGAGATATTTAATCCTCAAAAGGCTTTCTATGTATTTTCAAATATGACAATTTTAATTTAAACTTCATTACAAATAATTTAAAAAAAAAATTTTTTAATGATTTATTTTCAATTTTGAAAATTCTAAATAGAAAAGAATTTCATAAAAATTTAAGTAACATCATTTGAGGCTTCAGCTAAAATTATTACAGAATTTTCTATCTGCACGATGTTAAATTATAATAAAAATAAAATCTTATAATGATTGATATATAAATTAGTTCTAACACCTCAAAAATATATAGTTTCCACTTGAAATCATTATAAATGTTAAAAACATTATTCATAAATTAACATACTATAAAATTATTAAATTTTAACCATAAACGTTTAATTAAACGTATAATTTTAATTATTTAAAAATCCTGTTTATTTACTATAAATTTAATTTATCAAAAGAAGTATAATTAATATCTAAAGAAAAATGATGAACACTAGTTCCGACTTAAACAATATCAGTAACGTAACTTCAAGCAACAGCTCTATTAGCCCCTTATTAACTGATTTGGGAGCAGCATTAGTATTTGGACTCGGCTTTTACTTTTTCAAATCTCATTTTAAAAAATCCAATGATGAAAAAGAAACTAAAGATAAACTCAAACCTTTAAAAGAAAAAATTGAAGACACAATTACAAAATGGGAGAGTGCTATTTGCCTACAAAAAATCAATTCAATTATTAAAAATGAAGTAAATGAAGCAAATTTTGATCCTTTCATGGTTCTTGATCAGCTCCAGAAAAGCAGTATAAATCCAGATATTTCCACAATCAACACCCTTTTAGATACATGCAGCAAATTAGGAGATTTTACAAACTTCAACCGTCTATGTGAGTTAATGATTGATTCTGAAAGCGGACTTATCTCTCATCTGCCTTCTACAAACATTGTAACTTTTAATATTATCCTGAAGGGAATCAACCTTGAAATGTGTAAATCGGAATTTTCTGAAAGAGCAAATTTCTGCAAAGGAAAAGTTGAGCTCGTAATTCAGGAAATCAGCAAACGCGGCTTGAAACCTAATGATATTACTTTAAACACAATAATCGATATCATGATTGAAAGCGGTAATTTTGATTTGGCTTGGAAATACTTTGATGAAATGGAAAAAACATATGAAATAGAACCAGATATTTACACCTACTCCACTCTTCTAAAATCTATTAAAAATTATGAACCAGATCAAAAGAACATTGAGAGAGCTTTCGAAATTTTAAAAATCGTAAAACTTTCAAAAACTAAAGGAATAAAACCTGATGAAATTCTTTACAACTGCATTTTGGATACATGCGTAAAATATAACAAAATGGAGCAAGCACAAGCGGTATTTACAGACATGAAGGAAGCTACTATCCAACCCTCAAAAATAACATATGCAATTATGATCCGTGGTTATGGTAACGACTATAATCTTGAGAAAGCTTTTGAAATATTCAATGAAATGAAAGGAAAGAATGTTCAACCAAATGAAATTATTTACGGTTGTCTTTTAAATGCTTGCGTTAAATGCTGTAAAATTGAAAAAGCTTGCGAATTATATGATGAAATTCAAAATTTCTCAGGCCTCTCAATGAATGTCGTTCTTTATTCAACATTAATAAAAGGATATACAAAAATAAAAAACTTCCAAAAAGCTGTAGAAATTTATAACAAAATGCTTGCTGATTCATCAGTTACTCCAAATATTATAACTTACAATGCGATTTTAGATTGTTGTGTTGAATGCAATGATATTGAGATGATGAAGAAAATTTATGAAGAAATTAAAGATCACGCAATAAAAGAAGATTCCGCACCTCAACCAGATTTAATTACCTATTCAACAGTCATCAAAGGCTATTCCAGATTACATGACTCTGACAAAGTTTTGGATTTATATTTTTATTTGAAAGGGAGACAAGATATGATTTTGGATGAAGTTATTTATAACAGTGTTTTGGATGGTTTACTAAAAAGTGGCAAATATGAAGATTGCTTAAAAGTTAATGAAGATATGATTAAGAACGAAGTTTCTAGAAGTAATGCCAATTATTCTATTCTTATTAAACTTTTCTCAAAAATGAATGATGTCGAAAAAGCTGTTGAAGTTTATAATGAGATGATTTCCTTGAAAATTAAACCAACTTTAATAACCTACACAGCAATCTTGCAAATATTGATTAAAACAAAGAGAATTCAAAATGCAATTGAGATTTTTGAAGAGATTTTATTAAATAAAATGAACCCAGATCAAGTTCTCTTCAATGTTATAATCAATGGATGTATTTTCAATGGAAGACTAGAAGAAGCTTGTAAATTCTTAAAGGAATCTTTTAATGCTAACATTCGCTTATGTAATGATGTTTATAAAAACGTATTAAATAATCTTTTGACCAATAGGACAATGGAAACAAATTACAAAAACGAGCTCACACTATCAATTTGCAAGGATATCAGAACCAGAGGATTAGAAATAGACTATGAATTATACCACAAGATATTAAAAATGGTATATAGAAATAGAGGTAAAGCTGCTGAAAGTATAATAAGAAGAAGAGGTGCAGATGCTGTAAACGAAATTGAAATGGAAACTTCTGAAGCTAATAATAATATTAATGGAAACTCCAGAAGAAATTATCCAGGAAAGCAAATGAAAAACAAAAGAGATAAATACAGAAATAAAAGAAGAGGATATAATAGATATAAAAGTAGTTATGATGATTATGAACCCTTAAAAAGAAATGATTATTCAGAAAAAAAAAATAGAAAATAAAAGGATTTTACTATAAAAAATCATTTTTTTTCTGAGATTCTAAAAATACAAATTCACAATGTGTAAAATTAATTTAATTATAAGCTTATTTTCAATATTTTTTATCTTTTTTGACGAATTTATTTCCTTGAAAGTTATTAAAAGGAAAATCATTAATAAGTTGAATAAATAAAGATAATTAATTTGATGATTAGCATCTTGATATATTTAGATTGAATAAACATTATTATTTTAAGTATGCCTATACAATTAAAGTTTGTTAAATTTTGCAAAAATGTTGTTTATTGTTTGAATTTATTAATAAATTTTGATAACAAAAAGTATTGATAAAATATTTTTGTTTTCACTTTTTATGAAATAAAGTTAAAATATTTATTTTAATCTATATATGATTAAAAAAATTTGTATTTCTTCCGATATTTTGTTAAATTCATAACTCTTTTTATATTACCTCCATCTTAAATTAAATCTTGTTTAACTTCATCACTTCCTATTCTAATTTAATAACCTTTAATAATCAATAATAAAAATTTTGATCTATTCGGAAAATAATATTATTTATTAATTTCTTTCAATTTTATTTTTAATTTTTTATCATATTTATTTCTTACAATTGTATTTGGAAATTCAATCTATAAATAAATCTATTATCTAAACAAAACAAAGAATCAAATTTTGAATGTTATTCAAATTTCTTTGTTTAATATCATGTATATAACTCAAATTAAAAAAATAAATTAAAAATAAAGAATTTTCATGAGAAAACATTTTCCTTTTTGATTTTCATATTTTTTAAATAATTAGGTATTGAAAAAATTTCTGAGTTATTTAATGATAAATATGACACTGTTAAAAAAGATTGAAATATGAAAATTAAAAAATTTAATAATTTAGTTGAAAACAAGTTATAAATAAACTTTTTTTCTTGTTTTAATTTTTGAATTATCTTTTTGCAATATTAATAAAAATTTACCTTTTTAAAGAAAATATTAATTTTAGATATGATTTTTATTTAATAAAGGAAAAATTTATTAAAATAAGAAACTTAAAATTTTAATTTAAAAAAAATATGATGAAAAAAAATGAAAAGTATCAGAAAGAAGAAAAAATAGGAGAAGGGACATACGGAGTTGTATATAAAGCAAAGGATACGAAAACAGCTGAAATTGTTGCACTTAAAAAAATAAGATTACAAGCTGAAGAAGAAGGAATTCCAAGCACTGCTATAAGAGAAATAAGTCTTTTAAAAGAATTACAACATAAAAATATTGTCAGACTTCTTGATGTTATTCATACATCCAAAAAATTAACATTAGTTTTCGAGTTTTTAGACCAAGATTTGAAAAAAGTTATTGATTTTACTTCCGGTGAGGGACTTGACAAAACAACAACTAAAGTAAATATAAATAAACATTCAATAAATAGATGAAATTAAAAAAGCTTTCTATAAATTTATTATTATTTCAAATATTTTAACAAGTTAAAAATTATCATTTTGAATAATCCAAATAATTAATTTCAAAAATTTCAAAATATATCTATAATTAAAATGAAAAAATTAAATTTTTAATTCAGTCGTTCTTATACCAACTAATTAAAGGCGTAGCATTCATTCATAAATTCAAAATTTTACATAGAGATTTAAAGCCTCAAAATCTTTTGATTTCTAATGACGGAATATTGAAGATTGCAGATTTTGGTTTGGCTAGGGGATATGGAATTCCAGTTAGAAATTATACTCATGAAGTTGTTACTCTTTGGTATAGACCACCTGATGTTCTTTTGGGATCAAAAAATTACATGACCACGGTAGATATATGGAGTATAGGATGTATCTTTGCAGGTATATATATATCTAACTTAATTATTTTGAAAGATAAAATTATCACAAATATTAATTTGCAATTTAAAAAAAAATATATAGAAATGGTCAATGGAAAACCATTGTTCACTGGGGTTTCTGAAAATGATCAACTGAAAAAAATATTTAGAATTAGAGGAACACCGAATGAAAAAACCTATCCTGATATAAAAACGCTTTCCGAATGGAATGTAAAAACAACAATTTTTTTTATGTTTGAAATATTTTAAAATAAAAATTAAAAGACTGATAATTTCGAGAAATATCCAGAAGAAGATTTATCAAAGTTTGTTCCGAAATTAGATGACAGTGGTCTTGATCTTTTAATAGTAAAATAAATTTTTTAAAATTAGAAAATGCTTCAAACCGATCCTGAAAAAAGAATAACAGCCGAAGAAGCTTTGAAGCATCAATATTTTGATGATATTCAAGACTTAATAAAAGAAATATACAAATAAAAATGATAATAATTGCTTTAAGCTATTTTAAATGATGCTATTAAATATATTTGTCTGCTCAGATACACATGGTCATACCATATTTAAAAATAATTTCATAATAAATATGTAAAGTTTAATAGCTTAAAAATCTTAATCTTTAAAAATTGAAATCTATTAATAAAAATTATAGTATCATTTAATTTCTTTATTTTTATTTAAGGTAATTTCGGCTTTTCTAATACATTCTCGAAGAATTTTTAAATCATCTTTAGCAAAGAAATTCATTAGATTTTGATAATACTCTGGGAAATTATTTTGAATAAAAATAAATCCGTCTTTCAAATATATTATCGGATTAATTTTTTCTATAATTGTCATGTCATTTAAAAATTCAAGTTGATCCCATTCGCTTTCTTCTTCATTTTCGACTAAATCATCATTTAAGATATCTTCAATATCTTTATCTTCATTTATCTAATTATTTATAAGAATATTATCTTTTTATTTAAAACTGAATATACATTTTAATATAAGATATTAACTTTTTACTTCATTATTTTTATTATTTTCTTCATCATCTAATTCAAAATTAGTTTTTTCCGAAACCTCTTCTAAATTATCTTCAAAATCATCGTATTTTTCTTTTACTAAGTTTATTAAATTATCCAACAAAAAATTCATTTTAGTTTTAATAACAAGATGTTGGTGTTGTGGATTGATCGTAATTAATGAAATGATTGCCAAAAGAGATTTGTTTTTTTGAACTTCATAAAGACTAGAACAATTTTTATTAAGCCAAAACTCTAAAACTTTTTCCAAAATATCATTTTCTGTAAGAATATTAATCATTAATTGAGGATTGTAAATGAAACAAGATGAACACTTATTTAAAATAACATTTAAGAAAAGAAAAAAATATTTAAAATTATGATATTTTCATTAAAACAATGATTATTATTTGGTTTACCAATTCATTCAATGCATTTTTAAAGTCTCTTTTTATTTCTTCTCCTTGAACTTGGGTAACAAAAAAAATAACGATTTGAGCGAATAGAACATCTATTTTCCCTTTAGCTGATTCGATAATAGAAGTTAATATTTTAAAAGCACTTCGAATATTAGAAAAATCTCTATATGATTTTGAGTAATGAATAGTATTATGAACTAATTCTATAGATTTTCTCACGTACAAGGTATTATCATTTGGAACACCATTTAGAAATACTTCAATATCTCTTTTTTAGATTAAATAAGTTAATTACATATTAAAATATTAACTCGAAAAAAATAAACTAAATATTTTTTATAATTAAAATACTTTGTTATGTATAATAATATATTGTTAATTATCGAATCGAAATTATCATATCCATATCCAATAAAGACCATATTGGGATTTTCAATTTTTGTTTTTGCAATCTCTTCTTCATTTCCTACTATAGATTCGATAATTGGAATATAAAATTCCCATACTTCGGAGTATATTTTATCACCCTCTTTGCAGATGGACATTATTAAGTCTAAAGAATCTTCAAAATTTTCAAGACCTTCGTCTAAAAAACCGAATAAAATTATTTCTCTTATTTCTTTATAAATTTTGGCGAACAATTCTTGATTCTTTGCAAAAACTCCAATAATAGAAATAATTGTTTTATTAATTCCTTCTTTAACTATAGGTGAATTCGAATTTAAATTTTCTTCATCAACTTTACACATTTTATGAAAACGGTCGACTAAAATTTTAGTAAGATCAACAACAAAATCTTTTATTTTCTCATTAAAGATTTGTACAATGTATTCTAAACTTATAAGAATCTCCTCTAAATCAATTTCGTTCATAAGGTTTATGAAAATTGTTAAAATATGGGGTATATGTTGGTCCAGCTTAGGTCTAATATCTTTATTACTAAAAAAAGTAGGTGCACAAATAGAAGCAAACACTCTTATAGATAGATTCTCATCTGCTAACGATTTAAAAATTGAATCAGTTATTTGCATTATGTTTTCCATTTTTGTGTACTTTATATTTTTGAATGAATAAATTACCATGAATGAACGGAGACGTATAAATGGATTTGAGCATTCAAGTTCATTTATTACAAATAGCTCAATAAATTTTTCAATAGTTTCAGGTGAATTGCTAAAAAATAATTTAATTATATTAAAAATTAATTATTTTTATAAATAAGAAATAACTAAAAATTCCAAAAAAGATTTCATAAATGTTTCAAATAAATATTAAATTTACTCGTTGATACTGGAACATATATTTTCTATGATGTATAAAACAGCTTCTTTTATCCTGAAGTCAGTTGGTTTATTATTTTTTATTTGATCATCATAAATTTCGAGAACATTAACAAAAAATTTATAAACCATTTCAAAATATACAGGAAATTTTTCTTTTTTATGAGAACCAATTTTTCTTTTATGTTTGCATAGTTCATTAGCAAATTTTAGAGCATTATTTCTACATGTTTTAAAGCTTTCCAAAAAATTAAAATTTCTCATTAAGTAAGATTTTACATCATTTTTCCATAGTTCAATTTCTTCCATTTTCAAAAAAGTAGATTGGATTAAATATTCTTTTAAAATAGTATCCAAATTTTCATCAATTTTGTTGAGCAAATGATTGTTAGAAACTAATTCAGAAAAAAATCTAAAAATAAATCCCCCTAACTGATCTGGAATAAATTCTTCTTTAGATTTATGTAAAATTTTCATATAGCAATCGAAAAATTTTTCAGAATATTTGTCCTTAATTATATTCGAAAATTCTGCTTTACAATCATTATGAATTTTTCCTGCAAAAGAATGTTTGCAATAAAAATTATTAAAGATTTTCATGCAATATCCTTTAATTTTCCAATAAACATTTTCATTTAATATTTTAATTTCTTCAGTTTTTTCAGTTTTTCGAATCAAATCACCTGAATACTGTTTCTCTAGAATTGAAATTAGAACTAATAGCCATTTTTCAATATTTTCTACTTTTAGAATTATTTTATCTAAATTATAACTTCCAGAGAGAAAATATGTTTTAATTATATAATAAATTATCAAGCAAGCTTTTTCATTTTCAAAATTTTCTAATAAACCAGGAATAAAATTAATTAAATAGTCATGAGTTTTATAAAGTGCATGTATATAAGGCTTTTTTAAATCTCCAGATTCAAAAGAATAAACTTTAGCGATATTATAAAAAATTATAATTCCTGTGAAAATTTTATTGTCAATACCGCTAATAAAGCATTCAATAATTTTATCTATTATAAATTCAAACTTATCCTTTAATTCATATTTTGCTATTTTTTTTATACATTCGGAATATTGCTTTCTAATTAGCTTATTTTCATTCGATAAAAAAGCTTCAAAAATGTTATTTCGTATAAATGCTTTATCTTGTTCTGGAATGATAATAATTTTCTCGTCATCTTCGTATTTTATAGTAATGTTTATATTTGTATCCTCAGTATATTTCCAAAATTTATTCACAAAGTTTTTCAATTGTATAGCAGCATTTTGTTGTATTTCAAAAGAATTTTTAAGATCCACTGAAATTTGAAGTAATAAAGGACTGAAATTATGTATTTCTCTTGCCTAATAAAAATTTAAATTGATTTTTCGATCAATTATTATTTAAATTATGAAGGAATTATTTATTTATATCTTTTACTTTCAAAATTATTTCAGCATTTGCTTTTCTTAATTCTTCATTACTACTTAAAGAAAGGTTTAATGCTTGTTGCAATTCTGTTATATCCATATATAGAATATAATAATTATTATATTAGTTAATAACATTTATATCTGTGTAAATTATTTTATAAAATATTTTAATAAAAAATTTATAGGAGATTTTTATTCTAAAATAAAATAATCAATGATAATTATATTAATTATTTAAAGTCGAAATTGCATGTTGGGAATAATTTGGGGATTGGGGATTGGG
>Ga0194116_10007728_pt1 | contig 11030 bp, 13 predicted proteins | sample TA2MahsurfametaG_4_FD_148617 | JGI IMG/M metagenome (GOLD analysis project Ga0194116, IMG submission 148617) | Freshwater microbial communities from Lake Tanganyika, Tanzania - TA2015008 Mahale S9 surface | ecosystem: Environmental > Aquatic > Freshwater > Lake | place: Tanzania: Lake... | reverse complement strand
TCGAGGACCGCGGCATCAGGCACATCCGGGGCGCGCCGTTCCATCCTCAGACCCAGGGCAAGATCGAACGCTGGCACCAGACGTTGAAGAACCGCATCCTGCTCGAGAACTACTATCTGCCCGGCGACCTCGAGGCTCAGATCAAAGCCTTCGTCGATCACTACAACCACCAGCGTTACCACGAGGCCATCGGCAATCTGACACCGGCCGACGTCTACTTCGGGCGAGGCCAGACCATCCTCCTGGAAAGAGAAAGGATTAAACGACAGACCATCCAACGCAGACGCTTGAACCACCGTGCGATCGCCGCTTAACATCAATCAACAGAGCCACTGGAGCCTCTCTTCCAAATAGGCCTGATCTGTCTCAAATGTTCTGACGACGGACAATGCAGGGCGACGTGGATGCTCATGGCGCTCCTTGGAGCCCCCACAAAGCAAGCTCCGTGCCGCAGGGCAAGCCCTGTCGCTGACGCAGGCTCGTCTCGCGGCGCCGACTGTGCTGGGATTGCGCCATGACAAACCTGTTCGACTTTTCCGGCAAGAAGGTCCTGGTCACCGGCGGCAGCCGGGGGCTGGGCTATGAGATGGTCAAGGCGTTCGCCGCCCATGGCGCGGATGTCTTCATCGCCTCCCGCAAGCTCGACTCCTGCGAGAAGGCGGCCATGGAGGTTCGGGCACTGGGGCACCAGGCCGGCACGCACGCCTGCAATGTCGCCAACTGGAGCGAGCTCGACGGGCTGGTCGAGGCGGCCTATGCGGCGTTCGGGCGGATCGATGTTCTGGTGAACAACGCCGGCTCCTCGCCGCTCGCGCCGTCCTCGCTCGACACGTCAGAGCAGCTCTTCGATCGCGTGCTCGGCCTCAACTTTAAGGGGCCGTTTCGGCTGATGTCCCTGGTCGGCAGCCGCATGGCGGCGGGTGCGGGTGGCGCCATCGTCAATATCAGCAGCGTCGGCGCCATCCGCCCGCGACCGCAGATCGCACCTTATGCCGGAGCCAAGGCGGCACTGAACGCGGTCACGACCGCCTTCGCCTTCGAGTACGGGCCCAAGGTCCGGGTAAATACGATCATGCCGGGCCGGTTCCTGACGGATGTGTCGAAGGCGTGGACGGAGGAGGCCAAGCGCAACGACGGCGCGGCCCTCGGACGCAGCGGTCGGCCGGAGGAGATCGTGACGGCGGCGCTCTATCTCGCGTCCGACAGGTCGAGCTTCACCACCGGCTCGGTGATCCAGGTCGATGGCGGGATTGCCTGATGCGCTTGAGGGCGGCCACGCCCTCGGCGTGTCAGATGCGAAGGGAATCAACCGGATCGGCAAACCGACGAACGAGACATCGTAGGTGGCGGTTGCCGGTCTGAGCCGCGAGCAGGCCAGCGGATGTCGAAACCGAGTCTGGCCAGCGCGGCGCGCAGGCGCTCGCGACCGTTCATCGACTTGAGTGGGCCCATGCGATCGAGCATGCGGGCCGTCCAGCTGGCGGCGGGCAAGCGCTGGCGGCGGTTGAACGCCGCCATGTCGGAATCATACGTCGACAAGCGCGCTGGCGCGGCATCGGCGTCGTAGCGCTCGTGATGCAGAACGGCCTCTTGCGGCAGGCGCGGCTTCACCTCGCCCTCCGCACCCGGAGCGGCGTAGCCGACGCACAGACCGAAGGCGACGAACGCGCGCGGCGGCAGGCCCAGGAGCTCGGCCACCCGCAGCGGATCGTTGCGCATGGCCCCGATATAGACCGTCGAGAGTCCGAGCGACTCGGCGGCGACCACCGCGTTCTGGGCGGCCAGCGCGGTATCAACGGCGGCAACCAGGAAGGTTTCGAGCCAGGGCAGCGTCTCCAGCGTCGTGGTCGCGCCGGTGCCGATGCGCTCGTTGCGCGCGAGATCGGCGACCCAGGCGATGAACAGCGGGCACTGCTCGATGTGTTTTTGTCCGCCCGCGATGGTCGCGAGCTCGCGTCGCGTCGCCGGATCGCTCACGACGACGGCCGACCAGGCCTGGATGTTGGAGCTGGTGGCCGCGGATTGGGCGGCGGCGATCAGCGTCTCCAGCGTGCCGGCCGGCACCGGATCCGGCCGATAGCCGCGCACCGATCGGTGGCTGAGCAACACCTCGAGCGTTTCATTCCAGGGACCGACGACCGGGCGGGCGCTGGCGTAGCGCGCGGCGAGGGCGGCATCCCGGGTGGGCGCGGGCGTAGGGGTCAGCGAGTCCATGCGGGATGTCCGGGCGGGCGGGGGCGGGTGATGGCGGTCACCAGGCCCAGGAGGATGAATACGATGACCAGTGCGAAGATCGCGCGCGGCTCGCCGCGATCCATCAGCCAGCCATAGAGCAGCGGTCCCACCATGCCGCCCACATTGAAGCCGGTCGACACGAAGCCGAAGACCTTGCCGAAGGCGCCGGGCGGCGTGACGGCGCGCACCATCATGTCGCGCGAAGGCTGGATGATGCCGTTCAGGAGTCCGCCCACCGACATGGCGAGGATCAGCACCGTGCCGGGCAGGTTCACCCAGCCGATCAGCAGGACCATCACGGTGGTGCAGGCGAAGCCCGCTGCCGCCACAAGCTCATGGCGCTGGGTCCGGTCGGCAATGATGCCGCCCACCAGAACGCCTGCGGCGCTGAACAGCAGGAAACCGGAGAGCGCGACGTTCGCGGTCTCGAACGGTGTGCCGTGTAGTGCGCCCAGCGCCACCACGGCATAGGTCTGCAGGCCGCCATTGGCCATCGCGAGGCACAGGAAGAAGAAGAGGTTGCGCAGAACTGGCGTGCTCATCAGCAGATCGAGCCCGACCGAGACCGATTCGGTGGGCTGCTCGCCCGCCACCGCGCGCGGCGCCCGGGGCAGCACGTCACCCGCCACGATCAGCAGCAGCGCCGACGCGAGCGCGAGGGCGGCGCCAACATAGAAGGCACCTTGCCATCCCCAGATCGCGGCGGCGGCCAGCACGATCATCGGCGCCACCCCGGAGCCGAAATAGCCGGCAAAGGTATGGATCGAGAACGCCTTGCCGATGCGCTTGGGCTCGATCGCGGCCGACAGGATCGAGTAATCGGCCGGATGGTAGACGGTGTTGGCGAGACCGAGCAGCGCATAGGCCACGAGCAACAACCAGTAGGTCGAGGTGAGGGCCGCCAGCACGCACGCCGCTCCACCGAGGATCAGGCCGGCGGTCAACACTCGCCGCGCACCCACGCGGTCGACGAGAAAGCCGGCGGGCGTCTGGAGCAGCGCCGACACCACGTTGAAGGCAGTCAGCGCCGCGCCGATCTCGATGTAGCTCGCGTTGAAGGCTTCACGTACCGGTCCGAAGATCGGCGGCAGCATCATGATGTGGATGTGGCTGGTGAAATGCGCGACCGCGATCAGCCCGATGATGCGGGCGTCGCGCGACCAGCCACCCGGCGCCGCCGGCAGGGATTCACTCGTCGACGACATGGTTCGCGAGCGTTCCGATTCCGGAGATTTCAACCTCGACCCGGTCGCCGGCCTTCATCCAGAGCGGCGGTTTGCGGCCATGGCCAACGCCCGCAGGCGTGCCGGTGGCGATGATGTCGCCGGGTTCCAGCCAGGTCACGGTCGAGACATAGGCGATGATGGCGGCCACGTCGAAGATCATGTGATCGGTGGTGTCGTCCTGCACGACGACACCGTTCAGCCGTGTGGTCAGCCTGAGCTTCTGCGGGTCGCCAATCTCCTCGGCCGGCACCAACCACGGGCCCACCGGGGCGGTCGCGGGGAAGTTCTTGCCCGCCGTCACCGAGTGTTTCTGGTAGTCGCGCACACTGCCATCGAGGAAGCAGCAATAGCCGGCCACCATTTCCAATGCGGGCTCCGGCGTCACCGCCCGGCAGGTCCGTCCGATCACCACCGCGAGCTCACCCTCGAAGTCGAACTGCGTTGACGCGCGCGGGCGGATCAGCGCCGCACCGTGGCCGAGCAGGGTGTTGTGGAGCCGGCTGAACAGGCTCGGCTCGCGCGGCAACGCGCGATCCATCTCGCCGACATGGGTGGCGTAGTTGAGGCCGACGCACAGGATCTTCTCGGGATCGGGAACCGGCGGCAGGAACTCGACCTCGTCGAGCCTGAAATCCGGCGTCACCCCGCGCGCATGCCGCTCTAGCGTAACAAGGTGCCCCGCGGCGATCGCCGCGCGGACGCTGGCATAAGGCAGGCCGCGGGCGGAGAGATCGACAATGTGCGTTTCGTCGGCCACCCCGACTCGCACCTTGCCCGCATGGCGGAAAGTGACAACCCGCATGGTCCGACCCAAGGCCACGCGCCGGGCGAAGTCAAGCAGCTCCCCGCGCTCCTACCCTTTGTCCTCGCCCGGGGCCCCTCTCGCGAGCTAGGTCACTTTCGCGAAGGCCAGTCGGCGCGCGAGGCGCGGTGCGAGGCCGACGCTCTCGACGGGCGGCGGACCGGGCGGCACGTGACCGCGTCCGACCAACGCCTCGGCGCGCGCGATGGCGGCGGCGAGACCGTCGATCAGCGGCACCTCGACGCGATCGGCGAGGCGGGCGGCGAGACCCGCGAGGCCGGCGCCGCCCAGGATCACCCGCGCGGCTCCGTCGCGCGCGGCACAGGCGCGGCAGGTTCTCGCCAGCAGCGCCAGCGAACCCTCGGGATCGCGCGCGATGTCGGCACCGCTCGGCGCCACGGTGCGCACCGATGCGAGTCGCTTGGCGAGGCCCATCGCTGCCACGAACTCCTCCAGCATCGGCTTCCAACGCTCGCCACCGGTCACAATGGAGAAGCGACCGCGACTGCGCGCGGCTTCTAGCACCGCCGCTTCTGCCATGCCGACAACCGGCACTTCGGCCAGTTCCTTGAGCGCGGCGAGGCCGGGATCGCCAAAGCAGGCGAGAACCACCGCATCGCGGCGTCCGCGGTCGCGCGCGAGCGCATCGACCGCAGCATGGCCGGCGATGGCATAGGCCGTGCGGCTCGCCACGTAACGCGCGCCAAAACGGCCGGACACCGCGCGCAGCCGTGTTCCCGGCGCCGCCTCGGCGCGGGCGCGGCGCAGCACCAGCGCGGTGATCGACGCCGTGGTGTTGGGATTGATCAGTAGGATGTTGGGCATGGACCTAAGCGTCCATGCCGCGCTCGAGGAGCGCGGCGACCGGATGGTTCTCGCCGACCGACAGCGCGCAAATCCTCGAGACCTGAGCGAGCGGCAGGCCGCTCTCTGCGGCCCAGGCGTTCATCTGATCCTGCGCGGCGCGCAGGTCCTTCTTCGAGGTCGGTTGCGCTGCGATCGCAACGCCTGCGTCGCGCAGGCAGAGTACGACGTCGCGCGACAGCACGTAGCCATCGCGGCCGAGGAAGCGCAGCAGGTACTGCCCCGTCATCCCGCCCAGCCGGGCGCCGCGCTTGGCGAGCAGTTCGAGCAAACCCACCTGGTCGTCGACAGGCCAGGTCGCGACAAACCGGCCGAAGCTGCCGTGCTCGCGGGCGATGTCCGTGACGAACTTCGCATTGTCGCGCACCGCGCGGATGTTGCGCGGGTTGCGCACGATCCCGGGATCGCGGGTGAGCGCCTCCCAGAAATCGTCGGGCTGGAAGAGGAGCCGCTTGGGCGCGAATCCGAGGAAGGCCTTTTCGAAGCCGGGCCACTTGGCCTCGATGACGCGCCAGACGAAGCCCGCACAGAAGACTCGGCGGGTGATCTCCGCCAGCGCGCGGTCGTCGGTCAGCTTCAGCAAGGCGCGGGCCGGCGTGGGTTTCAGCAGAAGCTTCGCGAGTGCCGCCTCGCCGCCCTTGCGCTTGGCGGCCCGGGCGCGAACCGTCTTGAAGGAAATCCGCGCCACGCGGCTACTCCAGCCAGCCGTCGAAGAAGTCGAAGACACTCGCCTTCAGGAGCGGATGACCGATGCAGGAGAAATGGTCGCAGCCCGGGAGCGTCACCGCCCGCGCGCCTTGGATGCACGACGCCAGCACCTGCGGTGAGCCCGCGAGCTGATCGCGCGCGCCCGCCACCACCAGCGTTGGCACGCCGATGCCGCCCAGCGTCTGGCGGGTGAGATCGGTTCGCGCGCCGCGTGCGCAGGCCGCAAGCGCCAGCCGGTCCTCCTTCTGCTCGTCGGCGAAGTGGCGGAAGCTGCGCCACATCGGGTCGGCGATCTCGTCGGGGCTCGCGGCTTCCATGGCCCGCGCCATTGCGCCTTCCTCGCGCGGCTCGAACATCGCGCCGCCCACACCTGCCACCACCAGATGATCGATGCGATCCGGCGCCGTGAGCGCCAGCGTGAGCGCGACATGCGCGCCCATCGAGAATCCAAGCACATGCGCGCGGCGCAGATCGTGGGCGTCGAGCAGTGCGACGACATCGGCCGCCATGGCCGCGCGATCGTACGCCGCGGGATCGTGCGGCTTGTCACTTTCGCCATGCCCGCGCCCATCGAAGGCGAGGCCGCCCAGCCGCTTGCCGGCGACCGCGTCGTACCAGCCCATGCGCTTCCAGTTCTCGACCCGGTTCGAAGCGAAGCCATGGATCAGGACGAGCGTCCGGCGCGCGTCGTCGGGTCCGAACCGGTCGTAGGCAAGGCGGAAGCCGCCGGAGGTGAACTGGGGCATGCCCCTGCGTAGCCCGGCCCGCGACGGCCCTCAAGCCGCTGCGAGAGTCCGGTTGATCCCGGGCCGCCGCTGGCCGACAAAGCGGCGGGGGGAGAAGCAATGGCCGCAAGAGCGAGGCTCACCGGAAAAACCGGCCACATGGTCGCCGACTCGACGCCCTGGTGGCCCGCGCACAAGGGCGAGGACGGGCGGTCGAACATCCCCGCCGTGCTGATCGACGATTGCCGCTTCTCCCGCCCCGGCTGCTACGACTCGTCCACACCATGAGTGTCGGTAGCGTCCCTCAAGGGGTGGCCTCGGAGCGGCCGGCTCGGCCCGGCGGTCGCGCGAGGCCGGTGTCGGACTCCGAAGCGCCGTTCGTCTTCACCGGTGCGCGGCGTCGCGTCTCCGTCATGAGGGATGACGATCAGGCGCTCGACGCACAAGGCGCTGCCCGCGCCGTGCGTGCGCGCGCGTGAGCGCCGCCACGCCTGGAATCGACAGCGCCTACGCCTGGCGACTGGCCGGTGTTTCGATGCTCGCCGTCGCGCTGGGCGGCGGCTCGATCTACCTGCCCGTGGTGGCGCTGCCGCAGATGGCCGCCGAGTTCGGCGGTCGCCGGCAGATCCCCTCGCTTGCCTACATGCTTGGCTTCTTCGGCATGGGCGTGGGCGGCGTGCTGATGGGCTGGCTCGCCGACCGGGCAGGGCCGCGCGTGCCACTCGTGATCGGTGGCCTGTCGATCGCCGTCGGCGGCTACGTCGCGGCCTCGGGCTCGATGGCGGCACTCCTGCTGGGCTACGGCGTGCTGCTCGGACTGTTCGGGAACTCCGCCACCTTCACGCCCGCGATGAACAACGTGCAGGGCTGGTTCGAACGCGGTCGCGCCACCGCTGTCGCCATGGTGTCGGTCGGCCCGGCGATCTCGGGCTTTTTCTGGCCGCAGCTCTTCAACTGGTTGTTGCCGCAGATGGGCTGGCGGCAGGTACTGACTGCATTCGGCCTGGTCGGCGGCCTGTCCCTGCTGGTGATCGCGCTCTATGTCCGACCTGCCCCCGGCCGCGCGCCGGGCGTCGCGCGTACGGCGCATCCAGCGCCGCGCCTGCCGATGTCGTCGCCGGCGCTGATGGCCCTGTTTTCGGCGGCCGGCTTCTGCTGTTGCGCGGCGATGGCGGTGCCGTTCGTTCACATGGTCGCCTTCTGCGGCGATCTCGGCATCGCGGCCCAGCGCGGCGCCGAGGCGGTGTCGCTGGTGCTGTTGACGGCGATCGCCGCCACATTCGCCATGGGTCGACTGGCCGAACGCATCGGCCCCTTGCCGACCAGCCTGATCTGTTCGGTGATCCAGGTCGTGTCGCTGTCGGGTTATCTCTTTGTCGACAGTGTCGCGGGCATCTACCTGCTCGCGGTGATCCACGGCATCCCCTACATCGCGATCGTCCAGGGCTATGCACTGAACCTGCGCCATCTCTACGGACCAGGCATCGAGGGATGGCGGCTGGGCGCGGTGATGCTGTTCGCGATGGCCGGAATGGCAGCGGGCGGCTGGCTGGGCGGCGCGATTTTCGACGCGACACTGTCCTACGCCCGCGCCTTTCAGGCGGCCCTGTTGTTCAATCTGGTGAACCTCACCCTGCTTGGTGTGCTCCATCTTCTGGCGCGGCAGGGCTCCCGGTTCACTCCGGCGTGATCTGCGAGGCTCCGACGGCCTCGCGTTGGTCCAGTGCCCGGCCGTCACCCGTCACGCCGAACTTCCGCCTCCGCCACGCGAGCTTTGCCGATTCGGCATGACCGGCCGGCCACCGCGGCGCTGGTCGGCCGGCAGCCGGCCGTGCAGAGTGCGGTGGTGTGGCTTTCCGACAATCCGACGCTCCGCGCGCTCGCCTGGATGACGGCCTGCGGGCTGCTGTTCGGCGTGCTGAACACCATGCAGAAGTTCCCGACCCACAATCTTCACCCGCCGCAGGTCGTGTGTCTGCGCTACGTCGTGGGCTCGCTTCTGCTGCTGCCGCTGGTGTTGCGCGGTGGCTGGGAGATCTATCGGCCACGCAAGCTCGGACTGCATGCGACGCGCAGCGCGGTGCATGTCGTGGGCTCGCTCATCTGGTTCACCGTTCTGCCGGGTGTCACCCTCGCGGAAGCCTCGGCGATCGGCTTCACCGGGCCGGTGTTCATGATGCTGGGCGCCTCGCTCTTCCTCGGCGAACGCATGTATGGCGCGCGCTGGGCCGCGGTCGCGGTCGCTTTCCTGGGCGTTTTGATCGTGCTCTGGCCCGACCTCGCCCGCGCCGAATTCGGCTCGGCCTCGACCTTCTGGTTGCTGGTCTCATCGCCGCTCTTTGCGGCTTCGTTTCTGATCTCCAAAGCGCTGACGCGGCATGATCGGCCGGAAGCCATCGTGTTCTGGCTGGGTGTCGGCATCGGTGTCTTCAGCCTGCCCTTCGCGCTCTTCGCGCTGGAGTGGCCTCTGCGCCTTGCGTGGGGCTGGCCGACCGTCGAACAGTGGTTTCTGCTGGGGGCCTGCGGGTTGGTCGGCTCTTCGGCGCACTACTGCATGACCCGCGCCTATCGCATCGCCGATGTGTCGGCGGTCCAGTCGGTCCGCTTTCTCGACATGGTGTGGGCGTCGCTGTTCGGCTTCATCGTATTCTCGCATCTTCCGACGGTCTGGGCGCTGGCCGGCGGCAGCGTGATCTGTGGCGCCACGATCTGGATCGCGCGGCACGAGGCGCGTGCGGCGGGAGGGGCGAGGCCGTGACGAATGAACTTTGGCGTCTCAGCGCTGTCGAGGCTGCAACGTTGCTCGCGCGTCGCGAGATCTCGCCGCTCGACCTGGTCGAGGCCTCGGCGGCACGCATTGCTGCCGTCGAGCCTGCGGTCAACGCGCTCCCCACGCTTTGCCTTGATCGCGCGCGCGCCCATGCCCGGGCGCTGATGGATGGCAAACGCCGTGACGCCGAGGGTGAACCGGGCTGGCTGGGCGGCCTGCCGGTTTCGATCAAGGACCTGACCGATGTCGCGGGCGTGCGGACGACCTACGGCTCGCCGCTCTTCGCCGATCACGTGCCGGAGCGTTCGCATCCCATCGTTGAGCGAATCGAGCGACGGGGTGGCATCGTGATGGCGAAGTCCAACACGCCCGAGTTCGGCGCGGGCGGCAGCACCTTCAACGAGGTTTTCGGCCGGACTCGCAATCCGTGGAACACCGCGCTCACCTGCGGCGGCTCGACCGGCGGCGGCGCGGTCTCCCTGGCGACCGGCGAAGTGTTCCTGGCGCAGGGCACCGACCATGGCGGCTCGCTGCGGCGACCCGGTACCTACTGCTCGGTCGTGGGTCTACGGCCCTCGCCCGGCCGGGTGACGCGAGGCTCGGTGAACAATCTCTTCTCGCCCCTATCGGTGCAGGGACCGATGGCGCGATCAGTGCCCGATCTCGCGCTCTTCCTCGACACCATGGCCGGGCTTTGTCCGCACGATCCTCTGACCTTCGACGCGCCGGAGCGTTCCTTCAGTCGCGCCGTCGCCGAGGCGCGGCCGCCGCGGCGCGTGGCCTTCACGGCCGACTATAATGGCAAGATGCCGATCGACCGCGAGGTCAGCGAGCTCTGCGCGGCGGCGGCACGGCGCTTCGAGGAGATCGGCTGCCGTGTCGAGGAAGCGAGCCCGGACATCGGCGATATCGACGAGGCGTTCCTGGTTCTGCGCAGTCAGCAATTCGTGGTCGATCGCGAACTGCAGCTCGCCGCCAGCCGCGACAAGCTGAAGGCCGATATCGTGTGGAACACCGAGCGGGGTCTTGGCCAGACGCCGTCGCGCATCGCCTGGGCCGAGCGCGAGCGGGCGGCGTTCTATCGGCGCATGGTGGCGTTCTTCGAGACCTTCGATCTTCTCGTGACACCCGGTGCGCCGACCGCGGCCTTCGATGTGATGTTGCGGCACCCGCCGTCCATCGGCGGAGCACCGCTCGAGAACTACATGGCAGGCTCCACGGTGAATTCGGCGATCACCATGACGTCCTGCCCGGCCATCGCGGTACCGTGTGGCTTCGATGCGGCGGGCCGACCGGTCGGATTGCAACTGGTCGGCAAGCCGCGCGGCGAGGCGGCGCTCCTGCAAGCCGCCGCGCTCTACGAACAGGCAACCGGCCTCGCCGGCCGGCTGCCGATCGATCCGCGACCGGGCCGCGTGCCCGTCGCCCCCTAAAGAACCGGAGGAAACACCATGCGGGCAGTCATCACGGGAGCGAGCCGGGGCATCGGCCGGGCGACGGCGCAGCGCTTGGCGGCAGACGGCGCCGAGGCGCTCACGCTCTGCGATATCGCGCATCTGGATGAGCAGGAGGCTGATCGGCCCCCATCGAGTGGTCCAGATGGAATGCTAGTTCAGAGTTGGCCGTTGCGCTAGTTGGAGCGTGGCCGGCGAAGCCGATCGGCGTAGCGCAGCCGGCCATGCGGCGAATGCAGGCACGAA
>Ga0194116_10007727_pt1 | contig 11033 bp, 8 predicted proteins | sample TA2MahsurfametaG_4_FD_148617 | JGI IMG/M metagenome (GOLD analysis project Ga0194116, IMG submission 148617) | Freshwater microbial communities from Lake Tanganyika, Tanzania - TA2015008 Mahale S9 surface | ecosystem: Environmental > Aquatic > Freshwater > Lake | place: Tanzania: Lake Tanganyika... | reverse complement strand
TGGGACCAGATTCTGTAAAAGCCAGTCATATTTTGCTTAACCCTGCAACTGAAGGTGGTATTGATAAAGCAAAAGCAAAAGCCGATTCCATCCGAAACTTAATTGCCAAAGGCGCTAGCTTCGCTGAACTTGCTTCTAAATTTGGAACCGATGCCTCGAAAGATATAGGTGGTGACCTGGGTACATTTGCTAGAGGAGCGATGGTTCCGGCATTTGAAGAGGCTGTTTTCAATGGCAATACGGGTGATCTTAAAGTAATTACCACACAGTTTGGTGTCCATGTAATTAAGATTAATTCTCAAATTGGTTCTTCCAGAGTGGCAAAGGTTGCTATTGTTGATAAATCTTTTTCTGCAAGCAATAAAACACAACAGGAAGCATATGCCAAAGCTACCAGTTTCATAAGCCTTGCCAAAAATGCGGAAATCTTCGATGCGGAAGCTAAAAAGGCCGGTTATGTAAAATTATTGGCAGAAAATATGGTACCTACTCAGGCCTTCATTCCGGGCTTAGATAACCCACGTGAAATGGTGAGATGGGCATTCGGGGCAGATAAAGGAGATGTATCCAATCAGGTATTTGAAATGGGCAACAAATTTGCTGTGGCCAGACTTATTGATGTTTTTGAGGAAGGTACACTGCCACTGGATCAGGTTAAAAAGGATATTGAGCCTATGGTTGTCAAAAAAGTGAAAGCGAGAATCTTGATTGAGAAAATGGAAAAGGCTCTGTCAGGTTCTACTTCTATTGACCAGGTTGCTCAAAAAGTAGGCAAAGTGGTCACACCGGTGCAAAATATTGTGTTTGCAAATCCTGTTATTCCGGGGCTTTCACAAGAAAATGTATTGGTTGGAACCATTTTTGGATCACAGCCGGGTAAATTATCAAAACCTATTGAAGGTGATCAAGGAGTATACGTTTTCCTCGTAAATGGCTTCAGCAAGCCTGCACCCCTTACCAATACCTTTAAACAAAAGGCCCAGGCCTCTCAAGGCTTAGCCCAGCGTGCTTCCAGCGAGGCTTTTAAAGTTTTACGGGATAATTCAAACATTAAAGATAACCGCGTTAAATTCTTTTAACAGCTAAATTCACTAACTTTGTATCCTAAGGTGTTCATTCACTTTCGGATTTTTTTTTGTATCAAATAGAGATTAATCGGCTTTAGCCGCCAATAAGTCAACAGAGAAGATGGAAGTTCAGGAAAACATTGTTAATAAAGTTGCTCTAAGCGGGCTGATTAGCTTTGATTTAGCCGAATTTTATCCGGCTGGTGAGCGTATTTTTTATGATATCAAAGATAACCTATTTCATGGTTTGATGCTGAAGGAAAAAGACTTCAGAGAATTTATTAAAGACCATAATTGGGAATCTTATCAAGGTAAACATGTTGCCATTGGTTGTTCTGCTGATGCGATTGTACCCACATGGGCCTATATGTTACTTGCAAACAAAATAGCGCCCTTTGCCGAAACAGTCGTATTTGGTGACCTTGAAGTCCTTGAGACGCTGCTTTTCGATCGTAAATTGAATCAGTTGGATCTTGAGAAATACAGAGATCAACGGGTAGTAATTAAAGGTTGTGGTGACATTCCTATACCTGGTTCTGCTTACATTGAACTTACCGTCAAATTGACCAAAATCGCTCAAAGTATCATGTATGGTGAACCCTGTTCTACCGTGCCGATTTTCAAGCGGAAGTCATGATTCGTCGGTTAATGCAATAGTAATTGCGGCAAAATACGCGTGTTGTTTCGATTGTTCCGGACTTCCTCTCATGTCATCCCGGACTTGATCCGGGGAACTCAATTTTACAATACAGACCAAATGTTTAAAAAGCTTGTTTTATTTCTTCTGGTCTTTTCAACTTCCCCAATATTTGCGCAAGGCCTAGAGCATATTAAGGAAGCGGTGTTTCAAGCAGGTGAAACTCTGAATTACAGACTTCGGTATGGTTTTATCACAGCCGCTGAAGCCTCGATTAAGGTACTGGATACTAATATTAAATTTGATAATCGGCCTGTTTTTCACTTAGTCGCAGAAGGTCGTACAGCCGGATCCTTTAACGTATTTTACAAGGTGAGAAATCGATACGACTCCTACATTGACAAAGCAAGTTTAAGTCCATACCTATACACAGAGAATATTCGTGAAGCAAATTATCGTCGCAGCGACAAGGCGAGATTTTATCAGGATGAAAGGAAAGTAGTATCAAATAAAGGTAATTTTACCGGGGTCGGCCGGACCTTTGACGTACTTTCTGCCTATTTTTTTGCCAGAAGTCTGGATGTTTCAAGCCTAAAACCGGGGGATAAGTTCAGTTTGGATTATTTTCTTAGCGATGGAATAAATAAATTGGATATTGAGTTTGTAGGTAGGGAAAGTATAAAAACAGCACTTGGAACAATGAATTGTATTAAATTTAGTCCATCCATACAGCCCGGCCGCATTTTCAGAAAAGACAGTAAATTATACCTTTGGATTACAGATGATGCTAACCGAATTCCGGTGAAGGCAAATGTGGAGATTTTGGTTGGCTCCGTGACCCTCGACCTTGTGGCTGCGAGTGGATTAAAGTATCCGCTGGGCTTAATTTTAGATTAGTTATGATTGAAGTTAAAGGCACTCTCGTTCATGAGGACGTGGTCAATGAAAATTTCGTTTGCAATCTTAATAAGTGCAAAGGCATATGTTGCATTGAAGGAGATTCTGGGGCTCCGCTGGAGCGCAATGAACTGGCTGTTCTGGATGAGATTTATCCATTGGTTAAACCATTCATGACCGAAAAGGGAATTGCAGTAATTGAAGAGTATGGTACCTATGTAAAGGATTTTGAGGGGGATTATACAACCCCTTGCGTAGATACCAATAAGGAGTGTGCCTATGTTATTATGGAGAATGGTATTCACAAATGCGCCATTGAAAAAGCCTGGGAACACGGTAAAATTTCCTGGAAGAAGCCAATTTCATGCCACCTCTATCCGATTCGAATTACCAACTACCCCGAGTTTGATGTACTTCATTACGACCGGTGGAGCATCTGTAGTGCTGCATGCGCCTTTGGAAAAGAACTGAAAGTTTCAGTTTATGAATTTTTGAAAGAGCCGCTTATTCGTAAGTATGGTGCTGAATGGTATGCTGAGCTGGTTACAAAGGCAAACAAATTATAAATACTTTCCTTATTTTTAACAACTGACATAAATAAATTGATACCTAAAGAAACCGTCGACAAGATTATTGAAGCATCCCGTATTGAGGAGGTTGTGGGCGACTTTGTATCTTTAAAGCGGCGTGGTACCAGTATGATTGGCCTTTGCCCTTTTCATAATGAAAAGACCCCCTCTTTTCATGTTTCGGTTGGGAAAGGAATTTTTAAGTGCTTCGGCTGTGGTAAAGGTGGCGATTCTGTACGTTTCATCATGGATCACGAAAAAGCTAACTATCCGGAAGCGCTTCGTTATCTGGCCAATAAATACAGTATTGAAATTGCTGAGGTAGAAAATACCCCAAAAGAGCAAGCGGTTAATGATCGCCGTGAGAGTTTGTACATCGTTTCAGCCTGGGCAGCCAACTATTTCAAACAACAGATGCATGAGACCGATGAGGGTAAAAGTATCGGACTCAGTTATTTTAAGGAACGCGGTTTCAGGGATGATATCATCCATAAGTTTGAGCTGGGGTATTCACCGGATGTATGGGATGCCCTCACTCAAGGTGCCATTTCTGAGGGGTATAAGATTGATTTTCTGGAAGAAACCGGACTAACAATCCGTAAGGAAAATGAAAAGTTATACGACCGTTTTCGTGGCAGGGTCATGTTTCCAATCCATAGTTTTACCGGCAGGGTTATAGGTTTCGGAGGAAGGACTTTGAAAACAGACAAAGCCATTCCAAAATATGTTAACTCTCCTGAAAGCGATATCTATCATAAATCGAATGTGCTCTATGGATTGTTCTTCGCCAAGAAATCCATGCGGGATGAAGACAATTGCTATTTGGTTGAAGGTTATGCCGATGTATTGTCTGTCCACCAGGCCGGAATTGAAAATGTAGTGGCCTCTTCAGGTACCTCCCTGACAATTGAGCAAATCAGGATGATTGGCAGGTTTACCAAAAACATTACCATACTTTATGATGGCGATGAGGCAGGCATTAAGGCTTCATTAAGGGGCTTGGATATGATTCTGGAGGAGGGTTTGAATGTCAAGATCGTTCTTTTCCCGGATGGGGATGACCCGGATTCTTATGTTCAGAAGTTTGGAAGTGCGGCGTTTAAAAGCCATATTGAAGGAAACAAAAAAGATTTTATTCTCTTTAAAACCGGTATTCTTTTGAAAGATGCCGGGAATGACCCGATCAAAAGAGCCGGAATAATCAGAGAAGTTGTGGAGAGTATTGCTAAAATTCCTGATGGAATTAAAGCTTCTGTTTTTGTTCGCGAGTGTAGTTCCCTACTTCAGATAGAGGAGCGTGTTCTGATATCCGAACTAAATAAAATTCGGCTTGGTAGATTAAAGAAGGAAAATAACGTCAATACCTCACAGCCACCAGCTGAAAGTCGGCCGGAACCCGAATGGCCTGAGCAGGCCGGAATTGCCGAAACAGATGAAGCCCAGGAAAAAGAAATTATACGTTTATTGTTAAACTATGGACATGAGTTGGTCCGCTGGGACGAAATGACTGATACCTACATTGCCCCCTATATTATTTCTAATTTGGCTGATGTTACCTTTGAGCATCCGCTTTGCATCCAGATTATTGAAGAATACAAGAAGCAGCTGGAGAATGGACAAATTCCATCCGAGCAGGATTTTATTAAGAACGCCAATCACCAGATTGCTGATTTAGCAATATCCATGGTTTCTTCACCGTATATTTTGAGTGAAAATTGGTATGCCAAACGAAAGATTTACGTAAAGAATGAAAGTGAAAACTTGAGATCTACTATTCTTGGCGGTATTTTTCATTTGAAGAAGCGGAAGGTTGATCGCATACTTAGAAAAATCCGTGATGAGATACAAGCCGAGCAAGATGAAAATAATCAGGCTATTTTGATGCGAAGATATCTACAGGTAAAGGAGGTAGAAAAGGGGATTTCCATTTTTTTGGGTTCTGTTATCCTGAAGTGATGGCTCGGCATAATGTCTTCGGTAATCAGGGTGAATTCCTTGCAAAGAAATATCTTGAAGAACAGGGTTATGAAATACTGGATGAAAACTGGAGATTCCGGAAAGCAGAAATTGATTTGATTGCTTACAAAAATCCGATCATCATTTTCATTGAAGTTAAAGCCAGGGAAAATAACAGATTTGCTGAACCTGAAGACTTTGTCAGCAAGGCCAAACAAAAACTTTTGGCAATGGCCGCCGGTGAATACATACATCTGATGGATCATCAGAATGAAGTTCGTTTTGATATTATTACGATCCTGTTTGATAAATTTGGGGATCCGGTAATCAGGCATACAGAAGATGCATTCTGGCCCTGATATTCAGGATGCCCATAAATAAAAAGAACCATGCGATTTAAATTAATTTGTCTCTTAATTTGCAGTAGTTTATTTTTTACACATTGCACAAATGAGGTAAAACAAAGGCAAGAATCTTCTGCCTGGGTAATGCCCGAGGCCGGTACTTCAGTCAATCTCGGAGATTCGGTCAATCTGGAGCTCGAACTGAATGAAAAGGCCGACTCGGTCGTTTATTTTGCGGATGGATTAAAGTTGAAGAAGGCAGCTGATGAGAAGTTGGTAACGATACCTACACAAGATTTACCATTGGGAATCAAGGCGATAACCGCAAAGATTTATCGAGGGCAATCTGAGCCTGAAGAAATCAGCACCAATATCGTTCTTAAATCGACTCTGGTTCCGCAGAAGTATGGCTTTATTGTGCAGCAGGTTTTTAAACATGATACCAGCTCTTATACTCAGGGATTGGAATTTCATAATGGCTATTTATATGAAAGTGACGGACTTGCCGGTGAATCCAGTTTGCGAAAAACCGTTCTGAGCAGCGGCAAGGTCTTGCAACTGACCAAAGTTCGGGATGAATTGTTTGCTGAAGGAATTACCATTTTTGGGGATAAGATTTTTATGTTGACTTATCAGAATAATGTGAGTTTGGAGTATGATCTTAATTCACTGAAGCTGATCAGAGAATTCCCTTCTCAATACCAGCGGGAGGGTTGGGGTTTATGCAATGACGGTAAAGTGATTTACTGCACTGATGGAAGCAACACTATTTATGTCTTAAATAAAGATACTTACATGCAGGAAAATTCTATTGAGGTTTACGATCAGAATGGACCGGTCAGAGAACTAAATGAGCTTGAATTTATTGATGGCCGTATCTTTGCTAATATTTATAATTCCAATCGGATCGTGATGATTGATCCGGGAAATGGTCAGGTTACCGGGGAGGTAGACCTCAGCGACCTATATCCTGACGAAATCAGGCCGATGAAAGATTATGATGGTTTTGTTTTGAATGGTATCGCTTGGGATAGTAAGGGTAAACGATTGTTTGTTACCGGCAAGAAATGGGATAAATTATTTCAGATTAAGCTGGGGAAGTTAAACTAGTTACCGGTACACGTCATTCCGAAGGGGTTAGGACGAGGAATCTGTAGCCGCATGTCAGTTTTTACCGTCATTCCGAGTGAGGTACGACGAGGAATCTGTAACTGCTTGTTAGTTTTTCCCGTCATTCCGAAGGAGGTACGACGAGGAATCTGTACCTGCAGGAAGATGAATTCCCTCAAACTTAGTTTCATTCTACTCAAGTTCAACAGATTTCTCCACGCAACACTTGCCTATTAAATTGAATAATAGTACCCGAGTGTTCGAAATGACGGTTCGAGTTGTTGGAAGGCGGGTGCATCTGTTACTGCATGCCAGTGTTTTCCCGTCATTCCGAAGGAGGTACGACGAGGAATCTGTTACTGCAGGAAAATGAATTCCCTCAAACTTAGTTTCATTCTACTCAACTTGAACAGATTTCTCCACGCAACACTTGCCTATTAAATGGAGTAATAGTACCCGCGTGTTCGAAATGATGGTTGAAGTGTTCCAAAAAACGGTGGGTGGAAAGCTTTCGGCTTTCAACTTTCGGCTTTCAGCTTAATTCTCCAAGACTTATACTGATTAATCAGCCCATTAGTGGAGGCATCATGACTGAGCACCGGCTCATCATCCTCCAGCTCCGGAAGAATTCGCCCGGCCAATTGCTTGCCCAATTCAACACCCCACTGATCAAAACTGAAAATGTTCCATATGACACCCTGAGCAAATATTTTATGTTCGTAAATCGCGATGAGCGAACCCAAAGTTCGGGGGCTTATTTTTTTTATCAGAATTGAATTGCTTGGCCTGTTCCCTTCAAATACTTTAAAAGGTGCCAATTTCTCAATTTCGTTAGTTTGCATTCCTGCAGTTTTTAGTTCTGCTTCCACCTCTTCCCTGCTTTTACCATTCATTAAAGCTTCGGTTTGAGCGAAGAAGTTAGAGAGTAATAATTGATGATGATTGGCGATTGGATGATGACTTTGCGCGGGTGCAATAAAGTCGCAGGGGATCAATTTAGTTCCCTGATGGATTAGCTGATAAAATGCATGCTGACCGTTTGTGCCCGGTTCTCCCCAAATAACCGGGCCGGTTTGATAATTTATAGGGTTCCCATCCCGGTCGTTCGATTTCCCATTGCTTTCCATATCTCCCTGTTGGAAATAAGCTGCAAAACGGTGCATGTACTGGTCGTAGGGAAGAATTGCCTGACTTTCCGCTCCAAAAAAATTAGTGTACCAGATTCCAAGCAATGCAAGAGTAACCGGTATATTTTCTTTAAAATCACTGTTTTGAAAATGATTATCCGCTTCATGCGCTCCGTTCAGTAATTCTTTAAAATTGCTGAATCCTATTCCGCAGGCAATACTTAATCCGATAGCGCTCCATAACGAATAACGTCCCCCCACCCAGTCCCAGAATTCAAACATATTATCGGTATCAATTCCGAATTTGGATACGCCTTCTTGGTTTGTAGAAATGGCAACAAAATGTTTTGCAATGCCAGTTTCATTTCCCCCATTCTTTAAAAACCAGTTCCGTGCCGTGTAAGCATTGGCCATCGTTTCCTGGGTAGTAAAGGTTTTTGAAGCAATCATGAATAATGTAGTTTCAGGATTTAGATTTTTGAGCGTTTCAGCGATGTGTGAACCATCCACATTAGACACAAAATGGAGTTTTAAGTGATTACCATAGGCTTTTAAAGCTTCAGTAACCATCACCGGACCAAGATCTGAACCTCCAATACCGATATTTACAAGGTCTGTAATCGATTGACCGGTATATCCTTTCCAGTCACCGGAAATAACCTGATCTGAAAATCGTTCCATTTTTGCTAAGACCTTATGGATATCGGATAAAATATCGACGCCGTCCAACATAAAACCGGCTTTGGCGGGATTGCGTAATGCCGTATGGAGAACCGCTCTACGCTCTGTTTCATTGATTTTTTCACCCTTAAACTGTTGATTGATCGCATCTTTTAATCCACACTCCTCGGCAAGTTCAATCAAAAGTTCATGCGTTTTGGAATCTATACGATTTTTAGAATAATCGAGTAAAATATCACCAAAGCTGATTGAAAACTGTTTAAATCTGTCCTTATTTTTAAAAAGTTCCCTAAGATGTACTTTTTTAATTTGTTCAAAATGTATTAAAAGTGCTTTATAGGCCTTAGTTGAACTAAAATTGGTTCTTGGAAGCATAGGATTAAGTAATTGAATAAGGAAAAAATCAAGCTATTATTGTAAAATTAGATTTTATATCTATTAATTTGAAGTAATTTCCATCCTTACCAATTTATTATTAATGAAGAAGTTATTAAGTATTATGTTGCTAGGCTTCTGCGGCTCCCTTTCCGCCCAGACTAAAGCCGATGATGTAAAGACATTTACCTTGGATAATGGCATGAAATTTTTGGTACTTGAAGATCGTTCAATACCCAATGCCAACATGTACCTTTTTTATAAGGTTGGTTCAAGGAATGAATATCCGGGAATAACCGGTTTATCCCATTTTTTTGAGCACATGATGTTCAATGGCTCAAAAAAGTACGGACCTAAGATGTTCGATCAAACCATGGAATTTAATGGAGGTGCCAATAATGCTTACACCACCCAAAATCTTACCGTGTATACGGATTGGTTTCCGGTTAGTGCCATGGAAACTATTTTTGACCTTGAATCAGACCGTATTTCGAGTCTGAGCATTGATCCGAAGATGGTTGAAAGTGAGCGTGGCGTGGTCTTATCAGAGCGTAGTACAGGCCTTGAGAACTCGCCATGGAATATGCTGAATGATGCAGTTTACGGGACCGCTTTTCAGGAGCATTCTTATCGCTGGACAGTTATAGGTTATGAAACAGATATCAAAAACTGGACAAAGGAAGATCTTGAGCGATATTTCAAAACCTATTATGCGCCTAATAATTGTTTGGTGGTCGTATCGGGAAATGTAAAGGTAGAGGATGTTAAGCGGTTAGCAGAAAAATACATGGCACCTATTCCGGTAAGTGATCCTCCAAAGCCTGTTCATCTGGTTGAGCCTCCTCAAAGTGGCGAGCGCAGGATTATCGTTCAAAAAGAAGTACCGAGTCCCTATATGATGATTGGCTATCATACTCCCGAAGCTCAGAACAAAGATTTTTATGCTTTGAGTATTTTAAGTTCCATATTGTCGAGTGGGAATTCATCGCGTTTACACGCCGAATTAGTTGATAAGAGGCAGTTGGCCTCCATGGTGGGAACTGATTTCAGTGAAAGTTTTGATCCAAATTTGTTCATGATTTACGCATTAGCGGCCAAGGATGTTAAAGAATTGGATATTGAAAATGCCATTTATTCTGAAATAGAAAAGATTAAAAAGGATGGAATCACTGAGCAGGAACTGCAGAAGATTAAGAATCAAAAGTTGATGGAATTTTATGGACAGCTTGAAACCATTAATGGTAAGTCCAATAATATTGGAACTTATGAACTTTTTTTTGGCGACTACCGAAAGATGTTTGATGCGCCGGCTGAATTTTCAAAAGTTAGCATTGAAGATGTAAAGCGGGTAGCCAATCAATACTTCAAAAAGTCGAATCGCACGATAGGGGTTTTAAAAGCAAATGTGGAGGAATAAGAATATGAAGAACTTAAAAATGTATGCTGCACTTTTGATAATCTTCTGGATTACAGGAAGTAAAGTGATGGCTCAAAATCCGACGGATGCTTTCAAAGTACCGGATTATGAAAAGTTTATCCTGCCAAACGGATTAACAGTTTATTTAATGGAGCAGCATGAGGTTCCGGTGATCAGCTTCTCGGCAATCCTTCCTGCAGGTGCGATATACGATGGAGCAAAATCAGGATTAGCCAGCTTGACCGCTGCGGGTTTACAATATGGCACAAAGAATTTTACCAAATCAAAAATAGAAGAAGAGTTGGATTTTATTGGTGCAGGTTTGAATACGTATGCCAATAAGGAATCTGCCGGTCTTTCATCAAAGTTTGCTTCCAAAGATGCGAACAAAGTCCTTCCTATTTTGAAAGAAGTGCTGGTCGACCCTGTATTTGATCAGGAGGAGTTTGAAAAGGAACGCAAGCGTGTTCTTTCGGGCCTCGAACAGGCAAAATTAAGTCCGCGTAATGTGATTAATGCTTATTGGGATAAATTCATCTTCGGTAATCATGTTTATTCTAATCCGGTAGGTGGAAGTCCGGAGTCGGTCAGTAAATTCACTGTTCAGGATTTGAGAACTTTTTATCAATCCAATTATTCACCGCAAGGATCTGCCATAGCTCTTGTGGGTGATTTCAAGTCGCAGGAGATGAAAACCCTTTTGAGAAATTTATTTGGTGGCTGGAAGAAATCAACGCTGGTGTCGAAGAATTTGGCAACGCAAGCAGTCAATTCGATTCAATCTTCCAGGTTATTGTTGGTTAATAAGGATGACGCACGTGAGACCACCCTTTATATAGGAGGCCTCGGTATC
>Ga0194116_10007725_pt1 | contig 11035 bp, 7 predicted proteins | sample TA2MahsurfametaG_4_FD_148617 | JGI IMG/M metagenome (GOLD analysis project Ga0194116, IMG submission 148617) | Freshwater microbial communities from Lake Tanganyika, Tanzania - TA2015008 Mahale S9 surface | ecosystem: Environmental > Aquatic > Freshwater > Lake | place: Tanzania: Lake Tanganyika... | reverse complement strand
CAATCCCCAATCCCCAATCCCCAAATTTAAAAGACTCGCTTTTTGTTCTATTAAAATTAACAATTTAATTCTTTTTTATCTATCTAAATTTATGAATTTTTATCTAATTAATTTGATTTCATTATTACTAAATTTTATAAACAAAACAATTCTTAAATTTATTTTCGAGATCTATTGTCAATGAAAGAAATGATTTTTTTAAATTATGAATATATCATCATTTCATATGGAAAATAATAAAATAAATATGGATTATGATTCAAAAATTTTTAATTTAAGTCTATTTTATTAAAAATAATAATAATAAACAAAAATTAAAGATTTTGTAAAAATTCCTTAATTTAAATGAATGAAAATTACCAATATTATGTTTATTGAATAAAAAACAGTAAAAATTTTTGTTTTTTATTTTCTTATATATAAATAAAATTAGGTGTGTTTAAATTTGAGAAGAAATTTTTACATAAATTTAATTAAAATTTTTTTTTTGAAATTCTTATCTAATCTAATCAAATATTAAATAAATTTATTATTTGAACAATTCTTTATGTATATCATTCTCAATCATGATTTGAATAAGATTATTTATGTCAAGTAAAGAATTTATTTTTTCATTTATCAAATTTATTTTTTGGTATTTCTTCGGATTTTTCAAATTTTTACATCCACATATATAATTTACAAAGCCAAGGAAATATTCACATGAATTTGTATTATCAATATAACGAAAAAATAAATTAAAATGGTTCGATTCAGAGTTTATATTAGAAATTTTCTTGAAAAAATATTTTTTAATAAAATTTTCTTTTTTATTTTTTTTGAATTTGTTCCTTTGTTCAATATGATTTTTGGAAAATAAAGGAAATTGAGACTTAAAATTTGAAGTATTTTTTGTGGTAAATTTATTTAAAATATAGTTAATTTTTTCATATTTTTTATCGATTTGGATAAAACTAGCTTTTGAGATATTATTATTTTCAATATTATCACTATTATGCTTATGTTTGAAATTGGGAATTTTCATTTTCTTGTTCAGAGTATTTATTTTAATTATCTGATTTAATGACTTTATTTCATCCATTCAAATTAAAAGGTATTATAAAACTTATTTTTATTTTATTTAAATTAAATAGTGTTTAAATTAAAACTGAGGAACTTAAATTATTTTTCGAACAGTATTCTTTATTTTCTTCATTTATTATTTCTTTATTGATATTTATATTTTTAGTTTCACCAGTGCCTTTATAGATTTTTGAATTCTTAAGAATATTTCTATTTAAATTTGAGAATGAATCATTATTATTAATAGAATCATTTTCATTTAAAACATTTTCATCTGAAAATATTTTTTGGTAAATTAAAGAAAATTTTTCATATTCCCTATAAGGTATATTTAAAAATGAAAATATCATAATTGTAACTTTTATCAATCCTCCAAGTGAAGCTAAAATATCAGTAATTTTAATATATTTTCTGAAATACGACTCAGATTTATTTGATGAATAAATATTCATTTGCATCATTTCTTTAATATTTTCATCAAAATCAAGAACTTCTGTTTGTAATTCACTTATCTTCAAAAAATCTATTTGCTCAAATGTTTCTATAAAAAATCCAAAATCAGTCAAAAGATTATTCTTTTGTATCATAAAATTTGTTATTTTTGAGTTTTTTGTGTGTAAAAATTTATATGATATAAGTAAAGTAGGAGTAATTGGATTTTCATAATTTACTACTGATAATACATTTTCAATAGTGATAATATTGAAATTCATTGATCTCTCTATTATAAAATTATCAATTTCTTCTTTCGTTTTACAAAAATTGGGATTTTTATCATAATTACATTTTTTTACAGATACGCTTAAAAATGAAACAATTCTTTCTGACCAATAACCTTCAACAAACAAATCTTTTACTACAGGGCAAAAGAAAAAAGGAAGTGAAGCTCCATAAAAAGCTTTTTCATTAATCATGGGAAAATCTGTTGGAATGCAAGGTCGATAATCTATATTTTTTGAATTTACCAATTCAAATAATCCTGTTAAATTACTCATTTTATAATCTTTTTTTACTATTTCATACTGGATAAAATTTTCAACAACTAAAGGAATACTATTATAATCGCATAAACCGAATGCTAGAGGAAAATTTGTTTTATTTATATAGCTCTCAGGATATTCACTTATTATTTTATTATTTACATAAGAAAATGGTCTAACTTTATAAAAAATATCATTTCCTATAAACCAGCCCATAATATGCAAACTAAGAACTGTAAATAAGGTTAGTAATACACCCGTAATTGTTTTTATTTTTTCTTTTTGATTTACAGTCATATTTATACCTCCACCATAAATATCAATTACTTTCAGAAAAGTTTTCATTTTAATTCCTGTAGATTTTAATCTATAAAAAATTTAAAAAATAAAAATGCTTTTCAAATTAAATTTTAAAAAAATTTTTGAAAATATAAATGTTTATAAAATTAAATTTTAATGTTTGATTCATTTTTAAAAATCTTATATTTTAACTGCTTTTACAAATTGCGTAGGAGATAGATACAAAGTACATTTAAAAGCAAATTAAAAAATAAATAAATATATTTCTTTAGGATTATTATAATAGAAAAATATTTTCATTATTTTAATCCTTTAGATAAATAAAATTTTAACTTTGAAAATTTAATCTAAATAAATAATTAAATAATTTTAATAATTCTTACCAAATTATATTTTTTATATCTAATATTTTATTTAATTAACAAATATTAATTTCATTAATTTATTTGAAAGCAGACTATTTTACTGGAACAATTCATTTTTCAAAATATTCAAAAGGTTATTTTAAAATTTAGTAATTTGAGATTATTATCTATTTAGAATATTTCTAAAATAAAGTAATATAAATTAATACTAACAATTATTCTTTTCACTTCTTTATGTTAAAAATATTAAAAGGTATTTTGTCTTTAAATAGAATATTTTATTTTTCTAAATATTGATTTGGACATTCTATTTACTTGAAAATAATATAGTATTATTTTTTGAAATCTTTAGCATATTCTAATCTTTATTTTTTCTTTTTTTAAATATTCCATCCCAAAAATTACAAATACGATATTAATGTTTAATCAATTAATTTATATAAATTGTATTTTTCAAATAATATATGACAATAAATTTTAATAAAATACGGTGATATAATATTTTATTTTTCTTTAGAAATTTTGATAAATTTCATGAATGTTTGTTTCTACAAGATTAAAATAGAAATTGTTTTATTTTTAAATGAAATAAAAATATAATTTAATAGAATTTGTCCAATCATTTTATTGATTTGATATTTATACATAAGCCAATTAATTTTAATAATTAATTAAATGGTTTTTGTTTTAAAAATAATTAATAAGTCTTATCTGTTGTTAATATATCAAGAAATAATATAATTTTTAATTAGAAATATTTTTAATCAAAAGAATTTATCAAAAATATGTTTTAAATAATAAAAAAAATTAAAATTCTATTCGAAATAGAATTAATTTTTAAAATTTAAAATCATCTGAGACGAAGTTTACGAAAAAATGTAAAAATCATCAAAATTAAAGTTAAAAGAATTATTTGTAATTAAAATTATTTTTTGTTTGTTCTTTGGTCTAAATCATTATAAACTTTAGAAAATTGAAAAAACTATAAAATTGAATTATTGTATTGATATATAGATATTCCTCTATTTCTGATAATTAAAAAATATTAATAATAGAATTTTATGAAATTTCATAAATCTTCTGGAAAATGCCCTAAAATAAAAAATAATTGTAAAAAAAATAGTATTACAGCAAAATATTTTGAGTAATTGAAGTTAAGGTAAATCAATTATTGAGAATTATATTTAATTTTTTATTTTAATTTAAATTTATATTATTTTTTTTTCCTAGTGCTGAGTTATAATTCATAGAATTTTTATGATCTAATTATATTTTTTGTTATATCATACTCAATCAAGATTTGAATTATATTATTAATGTCAAGTAAAGTTTTTATTTTTTCATTTAATAAATTAATTTTTTCATATTTTCTGGCATTATTTGATTTTTTACAACCACAAATATATTTTACAAGGCCAATAAAAAAATTACATGAATTCGTATTGTCCACATAATAGAAAAATGAAAAATAATCATTCTCTTTAATTTCCTGCTTGGAAACCTTATTGAAAAAATATTGTTTTATAAAATTATCTTTTTTATTTTTCTTAAATTTTTTCCTCTGTTCAATATGATTTTTAGAAAATTTTGGGAAGTGAGACTTAAAATCTAAGCTATTTTTCGTTGCAATTTTATTGCTTAAATTATTTATTTTTTCATTATGTCTGTTATTAACTTCTATATGATTTACCTTTGAGAGATTATTAAAAACTTGATTTTTTTTAATATTTCCATTTGAATTTTTCAAATTAAAAGTTTTAAATTTCTCATCGAACGTTTTGATTTTTTTTATCTCATTCAAAGCATTTGAATCATTTTTAATTGCATATTCTTTATTTTCTTCATTTATTATATCATTATTTATGTTTAATATCTTTGTTTCACCCTTTTTTTTCGAAAAATTAGAATTAAAATTTTTTTTATTTAACATTAAAAATGAATCATCATAATAAGTATTTTCATTTTTATTAAGATTAAAATCATCTTCATCAGAAAATATTTTTTGATAAATTAACGAGAATTTTTCAAATTGTTTGAAAGGGATATTTAAAAATGAAATAAATATTAATGTAACTTTTATCAGTCCTCCAAGTGAAGCTAAAATATCTGTAATTTTAATATATTTTCTGAAATATGTATCAGATTTATTTGATGAATAAATATTCATTTGCATCATTTCTTTAGTATTTTCATCCAAATCAAGAACTTCTGTTTGTAATTCACTTATCTTCAAAAAATCATTTTGTTCATATGTTTCTAAAAAAAACCCATAATCGGTCAAAAGATTATTCTTTTGTATCATAAAATTTGTTATTTTTGAGTTTTTTGTGTGTAAAAATTTATACAATATAAGTAAAGTAGGAGTAATCGGATTTTCATAATTCGCTACAGATAATATATTTTCAATTGTAATTATGTTAATATTCATAAATCTTTCTATAATAAATTTATCTATTTCAGCTTTAGTTCCACAAAAATTTGGATTTATATCATAATCACATTTTTTCACAGATAAGCTCAAAAATGAAACAATTTTTTCAGACCAATATCCTTCAACAAATAAATTATTAGATACAGGGCAAAAGTAACCAGATAGTGAAGCTGCATAAAAAGCTTCTTTTTTAATCATTGGAAAATCTGATGGAACACAAGCTCGATAATCTATAATTGTTGAGTTTACCAATTCAAAAAAACCTGTTTTATTGCTAATTAAAAAATCTTTTTTGACTAATTCATATTGAATTAAATTTTCAACAACTAATGGAACACTATCATAGTCAGATAATCCGAAGGCTAAAGGGAAATTAGTTTTATTTATATAACTTTTGGGATAATCAGCTGTTATTTTATTGTCTACATAAGAAAATGGTCTAACTTTATAAAAAATATCATTTCCAACAAACCAACCCAAAATATGCAAACTAAGTAAGGTGAATAATGTCAAACAACCACCCATAATTGTCTTAATTTTTTCATTTTTATTTATTGTAAGATTTATATCCCCACCATAAATATCGATAGCTTTTAAAAATTTTTTCATTTTTAAATTTTCCCGATAATTAATAATTAATAAATAATTTTTCTTTAGATTAAATGATTTTTAAAATTAAATCAAAATGATTAAAATTTATATTAAAAAAAATATTGAATTTTTAATATTTTAAATTTTAAATTAAAATTATTAAAAAAATAATCAAATAATTATCAATTTATAATAAGATATTAAGCGGCCATCTTTTTATATTATTATGCTTATAATAACATTTCAATTATAAAAAAGAACACATATGTAATTTATTTAAATACAAATAATCAAGTTTTTATAAGAAAAACATTTTAAATAAAAAAATATCTTGTCTTTTTATGATAAAAGAAATATAAAGTTCAAATTTTTTTGAAATTTCCGAAAAAATAAAAAAATAAATTCAAAATAAATGTACTTTAAAAATTTATCAATTTAATTATATTGAACAATATTAAATATTCTTTTTGTCGTCTATTTTAAAAATCAAAATATCTTATCAATTCATGACCATATAGATTAGATTTAGGATAAAGCTTATTAGTAAGAGGAGTGTTATACAGACATTTATCTAATTTTTTCAAAAAAATTGTATCAAAATCTTTTTCAAGACTTTTATTTTGAATAATCTCAAATGGGTTAATTAAATTATTATCTATGAGCTCAATTTGATATTTTTTATTATTTACATTTCTAAATAAATCATTTAATTCAACAATCTCCTTCTGATTCAAAGATTTATATTTATTAATAGTAAAAAATGTAAAACATGTTGAAGCAGTCAAATTAAATAAAATTTTGAGTTTAGGATTAACTAAATATTTTAGTAAATTATGAGCAAATCTAATAAAAAATATAAATGATTATATCATCAAAAAATATTCAAATGTTTTATGTTCATTTAATCTTACTCATTATCTTAGTTATTTTAATATTAAAAAATTAATTAGTAATTAAAAGTAAAAAACTATTAATCATTAAAATCATTACAATTTATTTTTTAATAAAAAATGAAGAGGTTGTTATGTTTATCAATTCTTTCTTTATATGTTCTTTTTCTTTTAATCACAAATTTCCATACTGTTGCTACAAATAAATCATTCTTGAAAAATTTGTCCAAAAATAAAGATTTATCAAATTGCAATAGTAAATATAAATAGAATTAAAACAAAAATAAATTCTGTTAAATTTTAAAAATCTTTTTAGAATGCTTTTCAATTCTTGCAAACCTTAAAAAAGTAAAAAGTTCAAGTTATTGCGATAATAATGATATTGATAAAATTATGGTAAATAAAACTTTGATAGATTTAGTGTTCAGAAATCTATTATTATCTGTTTTATTTCAAAAGGGATTTTTTTTATGAAGAAAAAAAATTAAATAATTTGACAAGATTCAAAAATAAAAATTTGAATGATAATGGATATAACTATGAAAATATAGAATGTGAGATCTGCTCCTATTTAGATAAATGTACTTATTCTGAATGTGAAGAAATCAATAATTCGAATTTAAATGATTATAAAAAGAAAAATGCATTAATTAAGAATTACACTGAAGTTTTTAATGATGAGAAGTATAAATAAAATATGTTTTAAACGTTTTGCATTTTTAAAAAAATTTTCTAAAGGATATTTTGAATTTAAATAAATCTTACTCCTTTATAAATTTAAAAATAATTAATTTTAGTGTCTTAATTGGAAAAAAAAAAAATTCTATGAGAGCCCAAAATTTTAATGACACTCTAGATGAAACTAAATTATTGATTGAAAAATCAAGAAAATGCAAAAGTAAAAACCATAAAATGTCATTTAAGAAAAGTAAGAAAATTAAATAAATTATTTCAAAAATCAAATAAAAAAATTAGTTGTTAAAGAATTAATTTATATAAGATATAAATTTAATAAAAAATTTTAGAATATCAAACAAAAAATCAGGAGAAGAAATATCTCAATTTAACAAAAGATTTAAAGAAGAGCAATGATGAACTTATTAATTTTATGGAATTAAATACTTTACACCCAAGAAAAACAAAAAATTATAAACGAATAAGAATATTGAGACTTAGAAAATTAAGATTATCAAATAGGAAAAATTCAGTACTTAACAAATCATCAAATAAAAAAAATAAAAATAACAACTTAATGCCATTGGACCGAAGTATTTTAAGAAATTACATAGAAATTTTAAGTTATAAGATTAACAATTTAATACTTGATCTTAAAAAAATCCAAGAATTAAAAATAGAAACGAATAATTTCAATCAAAAGATTTATTTGCTAAGAATTTTATCAAATGATAGAAATTTAAAAAATGAGCTGAACACAAAATTGAGTTTAAATTTGAAAGAAAAAATTGCTTTTTTCAAATCCAAGGGAGGTTCAGATATAAATTCCATTAAATTGGATAGCATTTTTACTAATATAGTGAAAATGCTAGAAGAGCTAAAAACTGATATTAATAAAATTTCTTACGAAAATGATATAGAAGTTGCATTTAAAAAATTGAAAGATAATTTAAAATTGTGTAAGTCTTTTATTGAGTTGTTTGATAAAATTTTTAATAACAAGCAAACTTTAAAACAAGCTTTAACTGAAGAAAATAAAGCGAATTTATTTAAATTTGTGGAAGAAACTAAAAAAACTTCATCTAAAAGTAACAAAATAGGAAAATTAAAGAAGTTAAATAATAAAAAAGTGAATATTATAAAAAATAAACAAAAAAATAAAAAACAATAGGTTTAAATTCTATCTTATTAAAATAAAGAATTGAAAATTAAATATAAGATGATTAATGAGTTTGTTTATTAAACTTCAAAAAATAATTAGAATTAATAATAAAGTTTTATTTTTCATTATTAAATTTAGTTTTAGTTAATTTATATTCAAATTATTGTAAATTTTAGATAAATAGATTTTGAAGATTTAATCTTTCATTTATAAACAATCCCTAAAAAATTTTAATCATTTTGTAAATTACTTTTAATGTTTCAGTTAGTTAGTTTGTAAACTCTGATTAAAAATATAACTAAACAACTTTAATTCTTATCGGAAAAATTTAATGAGACAATTAAGTATAGCATTGATCCCAAAAACACCATGAGCACTATTCCAGTAATCATAATCATTGTGTTTGTTTTATAATTTCTACAATTTTCAAAATAAAGAGGGAATTTAACTTCTAATTGAAATGTTTCATTATATTTAAGAATTTTTTCGGCTTCAATTTTCATAATTTTAATAAGATCATTTTTATTATTTTTTGAATTTTTATTTTTAACATAATATTGAATTTTATCAAGATCAGGAGAAGAATTCATTTTTTTTTCCATTAAATAAACTGAACCATCTGTATAAGAATAATTAGCAGTTTCAAGAATTATATTTGAATCTATTTTAGTATAAGAATTTTCAATTGCTCTTTTTTCAGTTTCATTTAAAAGAAAAATTGATTTAGTAAAATTTAAGTTCATAAATATATTCTCAGAATAAAAACTCTCTTCCATATCAAAAAAAAGCTGAATTTTTACTATTTCATCTGATTTATCATAATTTTCATTTATTAAATTCCATATAATCCTATCATAATTATACGTTATGTTGTTAAAATCTGGAGTACTCCGGAAATCACTTATGCTATGAATTAAATGTTTTGCATCGTAAATATATTCAAGGCTAAAATCAACAAATTTTTGATCATTTGGAGTATTTTGAGAATCTTGTTTTGTTAAATTGAAAAATTGAGAAAGATTTGCATTTGAATTATCAGAATTTTCATATTTATATTGGGTTTTAGATGTAAATGAGTTTGTGATTTCATTTATATTTTTTTTTTCATTTGTGGATAAATCCTTATCATTAATAGAAATTTTTTTATTATTTTTATTTATATTTAATTTCAAATTTTTTTCATTATTTGAATTATATTGTATGCTTTTTTTAAGATGATTTTTTTCGTGTTTTTTGTTGTTATCATTATTTATGATCTCCTTATCTTTTAAATGAACTTTATAGTTATAATCTAAAATTTTATCAGATGGCTCTTCTTTAATAAGATTCTCTTTGGAGTCAAGAAAAATTACATTTTCAAACCCATTAAAATTGAAATTATTATTTTTTCTATAATTGCTATCTATGTCAGTTTTATCTTCAAAATTTCCATTTTCAATACTTCTATAATATTTTCTTTCATTGATTATTTCATCAGAGTTTTTTAAATCAGAGGTCAATTCTTCTAAAAAATCAACTTTAAAAGTCTTAGTTGATCTCTGAAAAGCAAAATAGTCAACTTCACCTAAGCTTGAGTAAACTCCTACAGGAGAAATTCTGGTTTCTTTGTCTGTATTCAAAAAATGCATTACAGACTTTGTTTTCGATGGAGATTTATATTTAATAGTTTCATTTACCATCACGTTGCATTCTAACAAAGTTGAAATAAAAAATTTCAAAATTTTTTTTTGTTCTATATTATTTTCATTAATGATTGAATAATTAAATACTATATTTTGGGTATTTTTATTAAATATCAAAGCTTTGAATTGGTTTATATCACTTGTATTAAAATTTGAATTATTTTTTAAAGGGGTTTTCAGCTTGGAGAATTTGGGTCCTAAAATTTTTAAAAAAATGATCTAATTTCTTATAAATTTAGTTTTGAAAATCTATTTGAACAATTCATATTTTGATAAATATTATAAATCGAGTCTACTTAGAATATAATTTTGAAATTTATTTTCATTTATAATTTTTAAAAAACATTTAATACATATAAAAATTGTGATATACTTCTAATCATATCTTTTTCTTCAAAATCATTCATTCCATTATCATCCTGATCATTATCATTGCTATTTATATTTTCTAATATTGTCGAATTCTGTATTTCGTAAATCTTTACTGGAGAATCAAAATCTAAATCATCTGGTAATTTTAAATAACTTAATTTATTTTTTATCATTTTCATTTCCTTTTTAACTTTATTTTTTATTTTATTAACGTAGTCATTATTTTTGAATTTGACATTTTCTACATTAAATTTAATAATGACATCATCAACATCGGAGGAAAATTTAAAGCAATTGCTGTTCAGGATTAGAATAAATATTATAAAAATGAATAAAATCAAAGTATTTATGGTAAACAATTTACTAAGCTTCATTTTTCAAACTTTTGAAAAATTTTATATTTAAGCTTTTAATAAATATTTCATATTAATTAGAATATTTTATTTTATTACATGACAATTTTTAAAAAGATTTTCTTTAAAAGATAGAATAAATTAGAAAATAAATAAAAATGGGGATTGGGGA
>Ga0194116_10007724_pt1 | contig 11036 bp, 18 predicted proteins | sample TA2MahsurfametaG_4_FD_148617 | JGI IMG/M metagenome (GOLD analysis project Ga0194116, IMG submission 148617) | Freshwater microbial communities from Lake Tanganyika, Tanzania - TA2015008 Mahale S9 surface | ecosystem: Environmental > Aquatic > Freshwater > Lake | place: Tanzania: Lake... | reverse complement strand
GGGCCCAATCCCCAATCCCCAATCCCCAATCCCCAATCCCCAATCCCCAATCCCCATTTTTAATTTCAATTAAAAGGGTTAATAATAGGCAGTTGTTACTTTCTTAAAGTTTTTATTCAAAAATAGATTAATGTCTGAATTTCTTTTATAAAATTATTTTTTAAATTAAATTAAAAATTAATAATTTTAATTATAATTATCTTATTAAAAATTTCAATTCAATTTGAATTGAATTTTAGATTTTAATATAATAATTGAAAATTTTAAAATATTAATTTACATAATAAATAATAATTTACTAACATTATCGAAAATGTTTAAATTATGTTTCGGAAAGGGAAAATGTGATAGCAAAAAAGATTATAAAAAAAAATCAGCAATCAATTTAGAAGAAGAAAAAATTATAAAAGAGTAAAAATTCTTATTTTAGTTTGACATTAAACCAAGTTAATAGCATATTTTTTTAATAGGAATCGTATTAAGTTAAAATCCTTGAACATAGATTTAGAAAATTATAGATTGGAATTATCATTGATAGAAGAAATAATTCAGTTATATAAAAAAGCAATTGATGAATCAACAATGTCACCATTAAATGATTCAAGTAATATAGTTTCAATGTTGAGAAATGAAAATAATATACTTAAAAATTCAATAGATACATTAAATTCCAAAATAAAAATAACAGAAACATCAGTAAATATTTTAATTGAATCATGAACACGTCCTCTAATTTATTTTAATAATAATAAAATAATTATTACGATTCTCGATTATTTATTTATTATTTAAAATGCTAATCGTTTAAATGTTTAGCTTTCAGACTATCAAAAACAAATAGATTGTATTGTTGATGAGAATTCCGAAATAAATAAAATAGAATCCAAAATTTTCATATTAAAAAACTTATTTTATAAAAAGGAATATGAAATAATGAATTTAGAAAATTTTTTAAAGAATATCAAAAAAAAAAAAGATTCGATGACCATAGAAATAACTAATTGTGATGATACAATCTTTAATAAAATACTGAATGATGAACTTGTTTATTATAGAAATAATTACACTAAACTATCTAAGTTAACCATTTCTGAAAAGACAAAAATAAAAGAAAAAACTCAGAAAATTGAAGAATTAAAAAAAGAAATTGAATATAATAAAAACCCACAAACCTATGGAACTAAGAGTCGGTCAAATTTAAGTGAAAATGATATAGAGAGGAATTTCAATTTAAATTTAAGTTCGAATAATAATAATAATAATAATGAAAATCAAAATATCAATTCAAATAACGTTATATATAGTCATAAACCCAATAAATCAGATTTAATAAATTATAAAAATGACGAATCAGCTTTCATTAAGTTAAATAAAAGTATCGATACCAATTATAATAACAACAACGAAGAGCTTTTGAATAATTTAACAAATGAATTGAAGAATAATAAAGACAATATTAAGAAATTGAATGAGGAAATAGAAGGTGTTAAATTTTCAAATACAAAAATTGAAAGTGAAATTTCGAATTTGAATAATCAATTGTCAAACAAATTTTGTTTTATATATAAACTTGAGAAAAAATTGGATAGATTGAAAAATAAACAAAAAAATATAAATGAACTCAATGAAAACATTATTGATGACAAAATAAACAAAAAAGTTTCTCTTCCAATCTCAACAAAATTAAATTTAAATAATTCTATTATTCAGAATAATAATCAATCAGAATAACACAAAATAGCTCAAAATTTATAGTTATGAAGAAATGATGGATGATAATTTATTTTTTTTACGATTCATAAATTTATTTTTTTTGTTTGTTTAATTTATTAGGTTTATATATAATTAGTTGTATTTTTTAATGTAAACTTAATACCTCTATATCATTAAACAATTTTTCAAATTTTTTTAAGATTAACAGAATTAAATACATTTTAGAAACAAGATTCATTTTTATTTTAATTAAAAATTTATTGATAAAAAAATCTTTAAATTTTTAAAGAGAAGGATAATAATTTAAAAAAATTATGTTATTTTATGAATTTATGGTTTTTATTTTAAAATAGACTGATATAATATATATTCCATTGAAAAAATAAAAATAATATGTTCTAAAATAAAATTTATTTATTCATCATTCAATTTTTCTTGGTTAATAAATCAAATGATTGTATGAGTTACATATAGCTTTTATGTCAAGAATAGATAAATAGATTTATAAAAAGAATCGTAATTCCAAGAATTAAAATAAAATATATTTGATAATTAAATTTTTAATAGTGATTATCATTATTTATTCAAGCAATTTTGGAATATTTTAATGTTAGGTTTGATATTTTTTCCAATGAAAAGTATTTTTGAATAAAAGCTACCTTTTTGAAATTCTTTAAATAAATTATTTTTCTCTTTAATAACAATTTCATTGAATTCATATAAATCATATAATCCCTGCAAAGACATAAATTTAATAACATCATTATTTTCTTTAATTTTAATTATGCCTTTAAATCTTATGATTTTGAAATCATTTTCTTCACTTAAATCCCATAATAGTTTTCCAATCTTTTTATCTAACTCTTCTAGTGTATCTATATTAGTCTTTATTACAAAATTTTCAATTAAATTTAAATGAGAACATTGTGTTTTATGAAAATTCTCAGTAAGATGATTTTCACAGCTGAAACAAGTCTGGTGCTTATTTTCATCTATAAGATTAATATCGAATGATTTTGAAAAAGGAGAGTTTTTTGATTCTTCAAAGATGTATTCAATTGAAATCTTTGAATAATTGGTGCAAAAAATATCTGCCAATGGATTTTTTTCTTTAACTTCGCTTTTAATTTCTTCAAGTATTTCATTATTTTTTATTAAATCAGTTTTATTTAATATTATTTTATCTGCAGATATTATTTGGTTTAAAAAGATTTCTTCCTAAAATGTGTTAAATATTTCTTCATAAAATTATTAAATTAAAGCTGTTTATAAAGAAATAATAAATTACATTTTCTTTTTTATTTTTCTCGAAATTGAAACAATCGATTAAGCATATTATTGAATTTAATTGCACTGGAGATTCCAATTCTTTATCTAACCAAAATTTTTTGACTAACTAAAATTTGAAAGATTTTTTCATTTAAAAAAATTACATTTGAGACATCAGTAAACCCATGAGATTCTATTAGGACCAAATTAATGTCTGGCTTTTTTTTGATTAGATTTTCAATAAATACTACTAAATTATCCCTTTTATTATTTTTTTCATAAATAATTACTTCACTACACAACATAAACAGCCATTAGGCATTTCGATTAAATTCCCCAAGTCATTTCCATCTGAGTCTATAAGAGTATCCTTTTCAATTCCCATTTCTTCATGTTTATGAAATTTAAAATTTTAATTACCATCAGAAAATTCATTTTGAATTATAGCAACTTTATTCTTAATATTTTCATATTGAATAATATTGGAGATTAGAGTTGTCTTTCCAGAGCCGAAAAATCCAGTTAATATATTTACTCTAATCATTTATAGAAATTTTATATAAAATTAAAATTTAATTTAAAAATTATAAAAAATGAGTTGATTTAATATATTTACAGCAGAAAACCCTATTAATAATTTAAACAAACTTTTATAATATGTATATATATATATTCACAGCAGAAAACCTTTTTATTATCTTTTTTTAAGTAAACACAATTTAATCAATTATTAAAATTAATTGGCTTATGGTATAAGCATCAAAGCAATTTAAAAGATTACGATGAAGATAAATACTTAAAAAACATACAAATAATTAAATAAATAAATATTTTAATATTTGAATGAATTAAGAAATAATCCTATATAAGTAATGCTGTATTTTTTTATTTTATAGCAATTCAATTTAAATCCTTTACAAATATATACAAAATATAATTAAACTGATTTTTTAGAAAGAAAGTAATGAAAAATACAATTTGAATTTTATTTTTTAATTATAACTTTATTAGATTAATATTCGGATACTAAAACCTTTAAATTCTATTTGTGATATAATTTGAATTTTACTGAGAAAATAAAATCTATTTAAATCATAAAATTTGTCTTATTTGAATATTATCAATTAAAATTAATTATTATTATTCAGAAACTGGATCATCAATCTTTATCCTCAAGCTAATTATTTATTCTAGTTTCTTATCAAATTTTTCTTTATTGATTTTAAAAAGTTCATATTCAAAATAATCATTAAAAGATAATTTAAATAAATAAAGTTTAAAAAGAACTGAAATTAAACATAATCCAAGTCCAAAATTATTGTAAAAATTATGGTTATCTGATAATTTAAGCTTGTTTAATCTTGAATTCATCATAATCAAAAAACTAACGAGTGCAAAACACGCAGTATTTGCTAAAGCTTCCATCAAAAATTATATAATAATTACTATATAAAATCTCTTCATATCTTTCTTCCAATCTTTTCTGTATTCTCTCATGAAAAATAAGTATAAAGAACTTATTACCATAATAATTGATATACTGAATATAAAATTCAAATAAACTACAATTTTATCATTTTTTAGATTTTCTAGAGCTTTTACATTTGGAATAAAATCAAGCGCTTCAGTTTGGTTTTTAAATAAAGTTAGATAAAGTTTAGTGTTATTATTTAAAAGAGTATTTTTAACTGAGAGATCGCGTAAATAATCTTTAAAGGAGATGTAGTCTGTCATATTTGGACGTATAGAAAAGATATATTCATTAGGATTATAGATTAGATTATAAATATTTCCTGCATTTATTAAATTGATTACACCGTTTAGCTATTAAAATGAAAAAATAATTAATCGTTTAAATTAGAAAAAATAATCTAGTTTAATGATTACGAAAAATATTAATGAGATAATAAGCATCATATTATTTTTATCAAAAGGCATTGGAACTTCTGAAAGTCCTCCTTCATCAAAACGAACTTTCATAGGTTTCTCATTTGTTTTTTCTTTCATTCTGTATTTTATAATTAATGAAATTAATTATAATTAACTAAATTAAAATTCTGATATTAAAATGATTTGTTTTAAATATCTAATTATTTAGTTAAAGATCCATTAAGATTATGATATTAAAATAAAACATTTAATTTTATTACAAGGATCTCTTTTAATTAAAAAATCAGAAATAATTCAAACATAAATAATTATTTTTTTTTAGTAAATTTCCATAATATCCGATTATTTGCAGAAGGAAGTGAAAATTTTTTAAAATTAAATATCCATTAATTCTCTTTCCAAGTCTTCTTTATTTAGATCATCAGATTTTTCTGATAAACTTGATAAAATATCGAATTTATTGTTTTGCAGTACATTTAAATTCAAATCTTTATTCTTATTTTTTTCTAATTTAATTTTATCCTCTTGTTTATTTTTGGCTATTTTATTCAACACTATTTCTTTTCCTTCGTTTTCTTCTTCTTTTTGTAATATTGAGTTTTTGTTTGTTTCATTTAATTTTATGCTCTTTCCAATCTCGATATTTTTATTGTGATTTTTTAACATTCCAAAATTCGAGTAAGAATTATTCATTTTTAAACTGACATCTTCCTTAAATTTCTCAAAATTAAAATTATTATGTTCTCTTATTTTCCTATCATTGTAAATATTAATTTCTAATTTTTCTATTTTGGCTATTTTGCTTTTCTCACGATTTTTTTTCCTCATTAAATATTTAATTGAAGAAGAAATTGATTCTGTAACTTCATGATTATCTAGCTTAAAATTGGTATTAATTGCTTCTATTTCTTTGTGATGCAATTTTTCTACGTAATTATTTGCATTACTTATTTCATTATTATTATAGTCTTTCAACATTCTCTCTTCATCTACTTTTCTCTGTTGCCAATCATTGAGCAATTTTTCTTGATTAACATGTCTGAGTCTTCTTCCTGATAAATCTCTGCAGGAGTCGAAATTATTTGTACGTTTTTTCACTGGAGGTTGCCCTTTGAGAAGAGATCCAAATCCTCCCTTAGTAATTAATGTCAATTATAACTTAAAAAAAATTTCTAATAAGAAAAATAATAATAAATTTTTGAGAAATCTATTTATAAATTACCTTTCCACCTGGTAATAATTGTTTAATCTCCAATATTTGATTATTGGAGAATTTAATAAAATTTTCTTCAGAGAGAAATTTTCCATTTGAAAATATGGCAAAATCTCCATTTTCAAGCAACAAGGAAGATTTCTTGAAATTATCTATAATTTTTTGTTTAATAAAAGAAATTCTATAAATATCAATATTTTTAAATTCATCAAGAGACAATATTTCTAATTTGTTTGTAAATTCATTTGCACATGAAATTCCTTTTAATAGAATTTTCATTTTTTTAATATTTATATTAAATAAAATATTTTGTCTAATTATTGAATCTTTATAAAAAAATTTTAGAAAAGAAATTGTTTAAATGTAAACAGATTTTAATTAATAAAAAAATTAGAAAATTTGAAATTTTTTCATACATTATTAGTTTTAAAATAATTTTTTGAGTTTGGTAAAATTTAATCTTTAATAATCAAGGGGATGATAATTGTAAAATTGAGATATAATTTTCACTGTTAATTTAACCAACAGTCAAATAAACTTATAAATAAATGTAAAACATAGTAAATGATTTTTTTAATTATTTTTATATCTAAAATAAATGTCTTTTTGGGATGATGGACCAGAAAATGAAGATGATAAAGGAACAGTCAACAAACAAAATCCTTTTGCAAGTTCGAAACAGCCTAAGTATAAATACGATGATTCTGAATCATCAGATGACAATAAGCGTGTACTAAAAACTCCAAAAGAAAAATTATTGGAATTAATGAAAAGTTCTTGCAATAAAATAAAAGACAATATTTCTTCTAAAAATTTCATTACAGTAAATGAAGTATTTGATGAATTGGTTAAATCCTTTGATAAAATAAAACAACTTTTTGGTGATATTCCCCCTTCATTTTTCATTAAAACTTTGTATTTAGTAGAGGAAACAACAAATATGAATAAGGAAGATAGAGGAAAGCTATCTTCTAAAAACAATACATCTTTAACCGGAATAAAAAAGACTTTTACAAAATATATAAAAAATTTTGAAGAAAATCTTAAAATTTATAAAGAAAAAAAAGCAGCAGGAGGAGAGGCAGAGGAAGAAGAGTAAATTATATATTAATCGTCTTTTTTCTCTCTGTAAATAATATAAAGTAATTTTTTAATGTAAATAGATCAGATGAATTATCAGATGAAGATAATCAAGTTTTATCAGATATTTCAGTTGATGTTGATTTGAAAAAAAATGATGATCTAGATCCTGCTACAAGAAGACTTAAATGGGTTAAAAAGACTCCAGCAACAACAACTCCTACGAAATCGACTGATGAACCAGTTAAACAAAAAGCAGATAGAATCAGACCAACTGCTCAAACAAAAGAGAAAGAAAGGGATGAACCTGTTGTTATAGAAAAACTGGATGATAGAACAATTGATAAAGAATGCAATGACATAACTAATCAAAGAGGACAAATTTCAAAAAATCCTGCCCAAACTGTTGAAAGATTGGAATTTCTATTGACTCAAACAAATAATAAATTGTTGATTATAAAATTACTGAATTTATATATTTTAATCTGCTTTGATACTTCAATTGGTCAATATTCTGCAATCTCCTATGAGATGTGGCATAAAATAAATGATTCAGTTTTAATATTAATTCAGCATTACGACGATTTAACTCAGGAAAATATTGAGAATCAGAAAGAAGCTATAGTATTTTAAAATAAGCTTTAATTCAATTTAATTTTATTACATTAAAGAGTATAATGTCTTAATTAGGAAGGAATAAAATTAAACATGAAATCAACTCTTGTATTGGTTTTGGAAAAATTTGAATTAGAATTATATAAAGCTTTACAATATACAGATCAAAATTCTCAAGAATATATTTTAAGAATCAAAGATGAAATAACTTTTATTGTTCTATGCTCAAAAGTTTTAGAATTTTATAGAAATTTCAATGAAAATAATTATTTATCAAGAATCTACTTGTTAATTTTATTACATATACACTATAAAACTGAAGAACAAATAAAAAAAATGGGTGAAAAATTGAAAAATGATAATGTCAAGGATGAGTACTTATTAATATTATCGGAAAATCCTGAAAAATTCATGAATGATATGTCTGCTTTATTGTATTCACAATCTGAAGACAAATCAAAAGTTAAATCTTTATTGGCAATTATTTATTCTTTCTGTATTTTAAATAAATATTCTAAAGCGAATATTTTATTTAAAAAATGCAATAGTTATGATATGATTGGTGTTTTAAAAGATGAAAATCTAAAAATTTTGTTCAACAGAACTTTAGCTCAATTAGGTTTATGCGCTTTTAGAAATGGAAACTATGCAGATTCTTTATTTTATTTAATGCCTTTGTGCCAATTAGGTACTTCAAAATTAAAGGAATATTTGAGTCAATCATATAATAAAGATATGGAAAAATCAATATTTTTTGATAAAGAAGATAAAAAAAGAATAATCCCCTTTATCATGACAATAAATATAGAAGAAGTTGAATGCACATTTTATTTAGCTTCGATGATAATAGATCTTCCAAATATTTTACTTTATAAATTAGGAAAAAATTATGGCTCTATTAATTTAATTTTCAAAAAGTTAATGGATAACTTTGAAAAACAAGTAATAATTAATTTAATTAGCTATCTATTTTTATATTAGCATTAAATATAAATTTATAATTTAAAAGATATTTAATGGACCCCCTGAAACTATTAAAGAATTGATTTTATGCTCTGCTAGTAGTTTGACTAAAGGAGATTGGAAAAAATGTTCTGAATTAATATTATCTATGAAATGTTACAATCATTATAAAAACCAAAAAGATATTAAATCAATAATTTTAAAAAAAATTAAATCAACTGCTTTAAAATGTTACTTAATTTTTTATTCAGGAGATATTAAGAATATTTCATTAAAAAATCTTAGCAGAAGATTTGATATTGAAGAAAAAGAAGTTAAAATTATCATCAATGGCTTAATATTGGAAAAATACTTAGATGCAAAATGGAGGGATGAAATATTAGAAATTGATTCAGAAGATAAAAATGTTAAATTAATTAAAAGACTAGAAGAAAATTTGATAAGCATCTCAAATCAAAACTTAAGCCTTTTGGAGATTAGTTCTGGTTGTCATAAACACTAAACTATATAAATAAATAAAAAATTTCAAATTAATATTCTTAAAGCATACATATATTTATTAATTTTTAAATTTTTAAAGAATTTTCTGAATGATTAAATCTAATAAACATAATGATTGGTGAACTTTAATTGGATTCTTGGAATTTAAATTTTATTAAACTATTATTAAAAATTTGATTATCTTTTGACTATTTTAAGTACGATAAGTTCCTTTTTATAAACCATCAAAAATATCATTTTATATGTTATTAAGCTTTTAAAGCTTATATTTTGAGAAATATAGCTTCATAAAATATAGATATTTGAAGATAGGAATTAAATAAATAAATATAATTATTGGCTTTACTTTTTTACATATTTATATTCTTTTTTTAAGTTTTGATGTTTTTATCAAATGAATAAATAAAAATAAATAAAATAAAAAATGAAAAATGAAAATAAAGAAACAAAACAATTATACTCCTCAGATAATAAACCTTACAGTAATAAAGGTCTTATGAACAATAAACAACCTGAATTCTTTTCTTATTTTTTCCATATACTAATGAAAGTTTACAATTATGTCTTATTTATTTATATTTTAATGAGCTTAACAACTTTTTTAATGTATCAAGTATTTGAAAAAAATCCAATACAAGATAATTTAAAATCGACTGGAAAAAATTTATCAACCAATTTAAACAGGCAATATGTAAAAATAGATGGTATAAAAAATAATTCTCAGCTATTAACTGTAGATAATGTAAATAAAGAGAAATATAATTCTTCAATTGTACTGGAATCAAATCAAGAAAACAAAGAGAATGTGTCTATTTTAGATAATAGTCAATTTGTTTCCATTACATACTCTTCTATTTATTTTTGCATTTTAATAGTTTTGAATAATATTGCTACTGCCAACAAATCATTCTCAATATTTACGATTTTTTATATATTTGCTGTTGTAATTACTTTGAATTTTTATACTAACATGTTTAATTTCATCTCTTTTCTAAATGATATTAATAAGGTCTTTTTACAGAACATAAATATCGTCACAAATACTTTTTATATATTCCAATATATATTCTCAGCGTTAAATTTATTAATGCTCTTTTATTTTGTATTTTTTTATCTTAGATTAATCGGTTATTTCAAGTTCAATATTCAAGATTTACCTTTTGAAAATGTTTACCATGAAATTGCTTTAAGAACCGATATGATGAAAATTAGCTTTAATTATTTTATTATATCTTTGAAATTGCATAAAATATTGCCTGGTCTGTTGTATACTAAAAAAGATTATTATTTTATTAATGCAAAACTCCAGGAAGAAACAGAAGAATTTTCGGAAGAGATGTATGATAAAGTAGATAATTTGGAGACTAAAGGAAATAATACTACAACAATTTATAACAAGAAAAATGTTAATTATAGTACCGATGCTATTAATTCTAAATCAACCATTGATTGTGAATATGAATCACTTAAATAAAATTAAAATTTGACATTATAATAATTAGCCTAGAAAAAAATTTAATTTTTCATTATTTCTTTATATTATTTAGAAAATATCTACTTAAAAATTTTATATTTGAGTGTTATATTTAATTTTTGCCTTATCTTAAAAAATAATTTTTTAAAAAAAATAATTGAAAATTCAAAAATTATAAATTTTTCTATTCTAATATAAAACTAACTCTATTACATTTATCAAATATCATCTTACTGCTTAATATCTTAAAAATAATAAAATAAACGAATCAAGCTTGTGTCATAGAATAAATAATTGAATATATTAAATCTAAATTTA
>Ga0194116_10007723_pt1 | contig 11037 bp, 5 predicted proteins | sample TA2MahsurfametaG_4_FD_148617 | JGI IMG/M metagenome (GOLD analysis project Ga0194116, IMG submission 148617) | Freshwater microbial communities from Lake Tanganyika, Tanzania - TA2015008 Mahale S9 surface | ecosystem: Environmental > Aquatic > Freshwater > Lake | place: Tanzania: Lake Tanganyika... | reverse complement strand
AAAGAAAGTTTACTTTTAAGCCAGGGTCTATTCCTCAAATTATCGATCATCAAAGAGGAAGATTACATATAAGAAATCAAATTGGAATGGGTAATTTTGCTAATGTTTTTTCAGTTTCTTTTACTCCAAGAGATTCAACGGATCAAAGAAATGTTGCTATGAAAATAAATCAATTCGAGCATAAATCTGAAGAAAATCAATATTTAAAATCTTCTATTGAAAGAGAAGCACAAGCTCTACGAAAAATATCAGATTATGTTGCCGATAGTGGGAAGGAATCTTTTATAGCAGAGTGTCTATTTAGTGATGATCTTGGTCCTAATTTTCATTTTATGATAATGCCTATGTACAGCACAGATCTAAAAGACTTAATAATACGAAATAAATTATTATTTGCAGATATTTTAAATATTAAAACGCTAGCTAGACAATTGTTTCAGGCGCTGGATGTGCTTTCTTCTATGAACCCTCCAGTAATCCATTGCGATGTCACGCCTGCCAACATAATGGTAGAAAGCATATCCCCTCTAAAAATTAGGCTCAGCGATTTTGGCTGTTGTGAAGAGGGAAATAAACAAAATCAAGAGTCTGACTATATTGTAACCAGATGGTATCGTCCTCCTGAAATTGTTTTAGGATGCCCATATGGACCTCCAGTAGATATGTGGGGAGTTGGGTGCACGTTATTTGAGACACACTCAAGGAATTATTTGTTTGCTGGAGACTTTAATAAGCACATGTTTTATCTACATGCTGGATTAATCGGGCCTATTCCTATAAGTTTTTTTGAATCTATTCCTGTACAGATAAGAACGAAACTCCCCGTCGTTTTGATAGATAATCAATACCATTTTACTTTTGATGAAAAAAAGTTAAATCATCTTTTGTTGTCTAAACAGAAATTTGACCATTTTTTTCCTAAGAATTCTTCAGGAAGTTCTTCGTCAGAGGATGATTCTTCTGGTTCTGATTTCAGGGAATTTCTAAAAAATATTTTTACCTGGTCACCTGAAGAAAGATTGACACCAAGTCAAGCTCTCATGCATCCTTTTCTAGCTATTCCTTAATTAACGGGAATACAATGAGTGTTAGGAGCGATCATGTCTTTACCTATTTCGGGTTTATCGAGTGATCTTAAAATCTCGATAATTAATACAAAACTAGCTCCAGATCAAGTATCTGGAGCCGGTTATCACCAAGTCATTCCTTATTTTAATGAATTGACTTCGAAAACTAATCAACTTGGTATTTCTTCAATAACTTCAATAAATAAAGAGATCATTGTAGCCAACGAATTATCTTGTAGTACACAGGCTTTTGTTATCAAAGATGATCAAGAACAAGATGGATGTGGAACCAAAAGAAAAAAAAAGCCTACTCAAGAGCATCCGGTAACTAATGATTCTGTTGATGGTGAAACTACTCATAACGAAGTAAAACTTACTAAAAAAAAGAGTAGGTTCGGCAACTATGAGTCTAAAAAGAAGACTATTTCTATACAGTTTAGGGATAAGATACTATCTCTAGGACAAGTTTTGGGGCAGGGTACCTTTGGTTCTGTCTTTGAAGCGCAAGAAAGTTGCGCAAATTTTAAGGCCTCTCAAGTTGTTTTTGCAGTAAAAGTTAATAATTCTAAATCTAAATCCGGAATAAAAACTATTGAACATGAGGGTTCCTTACTAAAACACTTAAGTAGTCATGGATCAGAGAATGGGTTTATTGTAAGTTTATTAGGTGAATATAAAGAAGGGAAAAGTTCCTACCTTATATTTCCTAAATATATAAGTGACCTTAGAGTTGAATCGAGAATATCTCATACAGATTTACGAAGAACATCGTTGCTGGCAGGCCAATTATTTTCAGCGTTATCTTTTCTTCAAGAATTTACTCCTCCTATCATTCATTGTGATGTTAAGCCTGAAAATATTTTTGTTGAGGTTCTTGATCCCTTGAAAATAAGGCTTGGTGATTTTGGAGCGAGTAAAGATTCTCCTTATGAAAATACAGATCGAGATTATCTTGTTACTAGGTGGTATAGGCCCCCAGAGGTGATTTTGGGATTTGTTCTAACTACTGCTGTTGATATGTGGAGTGCAGCGTGTGTTATTTATGGTTATCAAGCCAAGAGTCGTCTGTTTCATTCCGAAACGGAGCTGGATTTAATGAAGGATATTCACAGTCTAATTGGTCCTTTGTCTTGTGAATATTTTAATAAAATTAAAGATATTCCTATTCCAATAAGTTATATACAGTACTGTATTCCGGATAATCACTCGGATCTAGGAGAGAAAGCTCCTCTGCTACCAGCTCATCTAGACAGAAATATTGTTTTTAAAGGAAGTTCCCAAATTTCCTCTTCAGAACCTAGTGCTCATGAACATATATGTGTTGAGTTGTTTAAACAAATGCTTACTTCAATTTTATGCTGGAATCCATCAGAAAGGACATTAGCTAAAATCGCTAAACTACATCCTTTTTTTGCCAAGATATCTGAACAAATATAAGGAACCCATGCTGGCAATCAATTTTTAAGTTTGTCAGTATGGTACTCATGGTAGTTTTATTTACTGTTTTTTTTTCAGCTTCAGCAAATATTTTCATTTTCCCTTTTTAAGAAACATTGACACCAAGTCATGACCTCATGCATCCTTTTACGGCTTTTTCTTAATAAATATAAAAAAAGAGTACTAGGAGCAATTATGTCTTTCCCTATGATAGGTGCGTTGAGTAACCTTGGTGTTCCTCAAGTTCGCGCAGAGCTAATTACAGATCAAACATCTGGAATCAGTAACCAACCAGCCTTAATCTCTGCACAGGATTTAATTTTAAAAACTAATCTAGTAGCTAATTCTATAGTAAATAGAATTAGCGAGGATAAAACTTCTATAGAAGGTTTACTTTCCAGTACAAAAAAACCTATAGAGCAAGAGAATTCAGAGCAGATCATTGTAGGAGCTAAAAGAAAAGCACGAATTACAGAAAAGAAAAGTGTAGATGCTGATAATGTAGATAATGAATCTAGCAATATAGAAGTAGGGTCTGCTCAAAAAAAGGAGATGCCCAGTAAATGTAAGTCAAAAAAGCAACAAAATACTATAGCTTTTGGAAATCAGACTCTAGAGCTAGGTGAGCTGTTAGGTAAAGGAGCCTTTGGGTCTGTTTTTGAGGCGCAAGCTAATGCTGCAGGCTATATGGTCGATCAAGGTTCTTTTGCTGTTAAGGTTAACACAAAAAAAATTAAAACTGAGCAAGAGTCAATTAAAAAAGAAGCTTCCGTTCTTAAGCACCTAGACGAAAACGGAGCTAAGGAATGGTTTATTGTTAGTTTGTTAGGGGAATCTCAAAAAGGAAAAAGTTCCTATCTTGTATTTCCTAAATATATAATGAATCTTAGGACTGAATCTTCCAGATCAAATCCAAATTTGGAAAGAACAGCGTTGCTTGCAGATCAACTATTTTCAGCTTTATATTTTCTTGAACAATCCACTCCTTCTATAATCCATTGCGATATAAAGCCTGAAAATATTTTTGTTGAAAATCTTGAGCCTTTAAAAATAAGGCTGGGTGATTTTGGTTCATGCATAGAGTCTCCCTGTGAAAATGCTAATAAAAAGTATATCGTGACTAGATGGTATAGACCACCTGAAGTTGTTTTTTCATTCCCTTTAACTACTGCAGTTGACATGTGGAGTGCGGGGTGCGTTATTTATGAATATCAAACTAAGAGAAATTTATTTCGTTCAGAAAATGAGTCAAATTTAGTCCATAATATTTATAACCTCCTAGGGCCATTTTCTAGAGAATATTTTAATCAAATTAGAATCCCTCAAATTGCAGAAGGGGTTGTAAGATATAGCCAATCAGAACAGCAATCAGCATCTGGTGAGCATCAGCCTATGTTACTATCTAATCTGGATAGAACTGTTTTTTTCAAAAGGCCTGCTGAGAGTTCTTCGTCGGAGCAGAATGATTACGAACAATCTTGTGTTGGTTTATTCAAACAAATGCTGAGTTCTATTTTTTATTGGGATGCAAGACATAGATTGACTGCTGGTGTTGCTAAATTTCATCCTTTCATTTTAAAAATTTTTAGTAGAGAAGATTTACTAGATGTAGCTGGTTTTGATTATAGTTTTGATGATGAAGATCTATAAGTAAAGATCGTGGCAAGCTAATTAATAACTTGCCACAAAGCGATTTATAAAGATTTCAGCTTTATTTCAATTTCTTGGATTTGTTTCTCCATAACACTAAGTTGGCCTGAAAGTTTTTGGATAACTTCAGCTGGAGCCTTTTGACAGAACTCCGTATTAGAGAGCTTTTCTTTTAAAGACACACTTTGAGTGCCTAGCTTTTCTAATTCTTTTGAAAGCCTTTGTTTTTCCTTTTCTCTCATTTCCTGTGGAAGCGGAATGACTATTTTTAATGTTGAAACTATGGATTCTGCAGAAAATGTTGTTTCAGGCTTTGTATCGGTAAACGATAGGGTATTTATCTTTACAAGTCCCTCTAGGATAGATTTATTTTGTTTTGCACATTTGAAGTTAGGGTCCGTTATATCACCACAGATAAATACATCTGTTATTGCAGACGGGGGAAGCTGCATTTCTGCACGTATGCTACGCACTGCATGTACAAGCTCGTCCATGAAGATGAAAGTTTTTTCTATTTCTTGGTTGATGTCTTCAGGGCAGAGTAAGCTTGGATAGCAGGCCTTCATACAGCAAGAGGATGCAAGTGCTTGAATTGCTTCCTTTGTGTACTTGTCTGCTGATGGATCTGCATCAACCCCGGAAAATCTTTCTTTCATAAAACCAAATAGCTCTTCAGTGATGAAAGGAGCCATAGGGTGTATTAGTCTAAGGACCGAGCATAAGATGACTGTAAGGATCTTTTGTTTATTTTCTTTACTAGTTGCATCTGTATTTTTAGGAGATAAGATGGGTTTAGATAATTCTAAGTAGTAAGCACATAGGTCTTTCCAGAAAAAGTCATAGGCTGTAAATGCTGCTTTATCAAAATTATAGCTTGTCAGATGCTCATCTACTTCTTTGATGGTTTTATTTAGCAAAGATAATATCCACTTGTCTTCAAGAGTGAGTGCCGGTAGATTTATGCCACTTGCAAAAGTTTCTTTTGAAAGGGTCTCTATATTCATGAAAACAAAACGAGCCCCGTTCCAAAGTTTATTAGCGAAGTTTTTAAATTCTTCAAACTTTCTTCTATCTAGATCGATCTGTCTAGCTTGAGTTCCACTTGCGCACAAGGCCATTCTCATGGCATCCGTACCATAGGAGTCTATGATTTCTAGAGGGTCTATGATATTCCCTTTGGACTTAGACATTTTTTCCCATTTGAATTGGATACCTTGTCCTAAAGGCTTTCCAAGGTCATAAGAGAGTCGCTCTTCACCTGTTATGTAGGTTATGCTGCCATCTTTATTAGTTTTCCAGTACGACTTGCCATAAATGAGCCCATGTAAATAGGTCTCTGCAAATGGAGGCGTTTCAGTGAAAAAAGACCCCATAAGGACCATTCTTGCCACCCAGAAAAACAGGATGTCATGACCTGTTATCAAGGTAGATGTAGGATAAAACTTTTTAAACTCAGCGGTCTCATTGGGCCAACCAAGAGTGCTGAATGGCCATAGCGCTGACGAAAACCATGTATCAAGCACGTCTTCATCTTGAACCCAAAGTTCTGGGTTTTCCTTTACCTGCTCTGGAACACCTTCGCCTGCATGACAGATCATGTTTTCAGGGTTTTCCTTATTATACCATATAGGAATCCTATGCCCCCACCATAACTGCCTTGATATACACCAGTCTCTGAGGTTATCAATCCAGTGAAAGTAGGTGCTTTCCCATGTTCCAGGGATTATCTTTAACTGTTGCGATTCTACAAGGCTTCTTAAATCAGCTTTGAAGTTGCTCATACGAAGAAACCATTGCTTAGATAAGTAGGGCTCGATGACAGCTTTTGATCTGTATGAGACACCTATACGTAGCTTATGTGGCTCTATTTTTGAAACAAAACCTAATTGTTTCATTTTTTCAACAACGGCGCTTCTGGCTTTCTCCATCGATAAACCAGCAAATTCCAATCCATTTTCGTTTATTTTTCCATCTGGTGTCATGATGTTAATCATATCCAAATTATGTCGGATACCCATCTCATAGTCATTAGGATCATGGGCTGGGGTTATTTTAACGGCACCTGTTCCAAAAGAAATATCTACAAATGGGTCTGCCAGGATAGGTATCTCTCTGTTTACAATCGGAAGGATGGCAAACTGGCCTATAAGATCCTTATATCTTTCATCAGAGGGATTTACGGCTATAGCAACATCTCCTAGCATTGTTTCGGGACGTGTTGTGGCCACTGTGATATGTCTGCTTGGATCATTTTTAAGAGGATAGTTGAAGTGCCATAAGAAAGAGTCTTTTTCTTCGTGTTCAACTTCATCATCGGCAAGGGCTGTTTGTGTAACAGGATCCCAATTAACCAGGTAGTCACCACGGTAAATAAGGCCTTTATCAAAAAAAGTTTTAAATGCAGTTTTTACAGATTGATTCCTTTCTTCATCCATAGTAAAGCAGAGCCTAGACCAATCACAAGAACATCCTAATTTTTTTAGTTGCTTAAGGATAGTGTCTTGGCTTAACTCTTTCCAGGACCAGACATGAGAGAGAAATTCTTCCCTAGAAAAATCTTTTCTTCTTTTGCCAGTTTCTTTCATAAGATTTCGCTCTACAACTGTTTGCGTCGCTATACCAGCGTGATCTGTGCCTGGAACCCAAAGCACTTCAAAGCCTTTCATTCTTTTCCATCGCGACAAAACATCTTGTAGTGTGTTCACCAGAGCATGTCCCATGTGAAGTACACCTGTGACATTAGGAGGGGGCATGACAAGGCTGAATGCTGGTTTTGTAGAATGTGGGTCGGCTACAAAATATTGGTTGGACTCCCAAAAAGTGTACCATTTATCTTCAATGAGTTTTGATTCAAAGGCTTTGGCTAGTTCTGACATATGCGACTCTATGTTGTAATGTAAACAATTCGAAGCAGATAAGGGTAGCATAACTGTTTATGTAAAGTCAAAGCCTGTGGTAGACATTCCAAGAAGAGACTTATTAAAATAAAATTAATAAACAAGTAAGTGTTCTAGTATGTATTTTTAAGATTTGTCATGAATTGATCTAAAGAACAAAGCAGTGCATAGAACTCCATCAACATCAGCACCTTCTTTGATTTTCTGATATAATTCAGATAATTGCATTTCTTGAGTGCGTATCAATTCAAAAGGTTCTAGGGCTGGTTCGCAAACTCTGGTAGCTCCCTTTGCGAATATATAGTAGATTTTTTGACTGGTCACCGCGGAAAAAGGATATGCCCCACCTAGTAAAATAAACTCTTCTGCTGAGTGACCTGTCTCCTCAAGCAGTTCCCTCTTTGCAGCTTGGACAAGGGTTTCGCCAGAATCGATCCGACCACCAGGACATCCTAGTAGCCATTTTCCAGTGGGGTATCTGAATTCTTTTAAAATAATAAAAGAGCCTTGTTTTGTTTCTGCTAAAATTGCTACAGCATCATGTTTTGTTTCTAGAACTGTATAAGACATTTCCATGCCTGAAGGTAATCTTAGCTGGTCTATCTTTAGGTTGTAAAAGCCTTCATGAGCAAGGGTAGTTCCTTTTACATCAGGTGTTATTGGGTGTATTTCAGACATTTCGATATTGTTTTTGTAAGAGTTTTTTCCATTTATTAGCTTCTACATCTTTTTCACAAGATTGTGTTAGAAGAAGAGCTTCTTTAAAAAACTGTATTTTTTCATATTCAAAGAGTTTTTCTATATCTTTTGCAGAAGGATTCCCTTCTTTTTCAACAAACAAGTTATCAAATAATAGATGTGATTTATGCTCCTGTAGGAACGAGAGGGCTTTGTCGATTCCTTTATCGTGACAAATTAGACATGCTTTAAAGAAATTATAGATTTGTGCATCCAATTCTGGATGACTATCTAGTTCTTCATTTGCTGTTTTATAGTCTTTTTTTTGAATCAGATTCCAGATTGAATATGCTTTATTTGGTGAATGTAAAAGATCTGCATGTAAAAGCTCTTCTAATGGCAATTTATTCTTTTCGCAAAGAAGTAAAATTACTCTATCTACCTGTGAGGATTTGTTGTTTTTAAAGTGTGTTAAAAGATCATTAGTTTTTTGTTTTTTAGTTAGATAGTAAATTGCCTTTTGTATTGGATCGGTTAATTCAGGATGCGTGCTTAGACGGTCTAATTCCTCTTGTGCTATCTCTGGAAAACCCAAGTAAAGAAGGCATAACAAACCGTTGTTGATCAAATGCACATTATCTGTGCTTTTTATGATCTCTATCAACAGATGGGGTCTGCAAAGTAAAAATGAGAGTCTTATACTTATATCGATGAGATAATCTTGTAAGGAAAGTTCTTTGATGTTTTCTAAGAAAACTAGGGGAGTTATCCCTTTAGCAAGGCTGTCGAATAGTAGTTTGTGTTCAGGTTCGTGAAAAATATTGGGTATATGTCGTAGGCATAGAAGCGCAAAATGATATGTGGCTATCCTATCTTGATAAGCAGCTTCATGAAAACGGAAAACAAGTTCTTCTTCGATAAGGTATTTTAAAGGATGATTTGTATACTTACGAAGGGATAAGTCTAGGCATTTTATCTCTTCATCGATTTCATTGTTTGCTTTATATACTAGTGATTTCCCTAGATATTCTAGCGGAGCGCTAGGGGTTATTCGTAGTTTTTCAAATTCTTCTAAAGCTTGTAGGTAGTAGAGGTCTCTTTGTTTCTTATTTTTGCTTTTGTTAGCTATCTCCAGAAGAGTGATGCCTGCGCGAAACAGAGCTTCTCTGCCTTCCATCCTTCCAGGAAATGAATCTCTTATCTTTCTGTATTCTGTTAATGCTTTTGGAAGGTTGTTGGAGGAAAAAAATAAATCGGGGATTTTTAGGCAATTGATCATAATATTGGGACTACTTATCGAAACTTTAATAGGATCGATATTGAGCTCGTCATCTTTGAGCACAATACCAAAGTGAGGGCCACTCAACGGAATCTGAGTAAGGTAGTCCACTGTGGGTTTGTCATCTATGAGAAGTCTCATGTGACAATCGACTTTTTCTATTCGTATTTTGTATTTTTTTAAAGGCTCTAAAACAATATCAGGAATAGACATCACTCGGACGTTTGATCTAAATAAAAAGCATCCAGGCGTGTTTTTAGATCCTATCCAAATATAATTACCATCCTGAAGTATTCCTTTACGTTCCTGGATCTCTGGGATATTCAATAAAAATCCTACCCCTTGGCTTTGTTCTTTTAGTTCAACAAAGGTTTCGAGTTGGAAATTATCATTTACCCCTTTTTTGGAGATCATCATCGTTACCCACTCAAATGCGCCTGTAGATGGTGTTATGGCGGAGTGCTTAGCAACCAGAAAATTTTCTTGGAATTCCCAATCTTTTTTTCTGGCTACGTCGACTGGTTCTGTCAGTAACCATGTTCCTTTACCTGAAATAAAATATTCAATTTCTGAAAGGAGTTCATTAACAGAGTTATACCTCATGTCTGGATCGGGATTTAGACATTTTTTGGTAATTCGAGAAAGCTCTAGAGGTATATCTCGGTATGGAGATCTATCTATGGGGTCGACGAGCTGTTCTTTTTGTATTTGTTTTTTTAGTTTCTCTTTAGATGTCCTGTGGAATGGTAGCTTTAGTGTTAGAAGTTGGTATAAAACTACTCCAAGAGCATAAATATCTGTCGCATAGGACGAAGGCTTGCCAAAGACCCTCTCGGGAGGGATGTAGGCCAATGTACCGGGAACTTTGCCAGGTTTTGTCAAATCTACTTGTTCGATAACAGGAAACTTTTCGTTTGATTCTTGAAGAGGATCATTTACGAAATCTGCAAGGCCCCAATCTAGAATAAGTGTTTCTCCAAATTTTCCAACAATGATGTTTTCTGGTTTTATATCACGATGCAGTACGCCACGACTATGACAGTAAGCTATTGCTTGGCATACGTTGATAAAGATTCTTAGAAGAGCATGGATTGATGATCCAATTGGATGGATTATTTTCCCTGTTTTTTCTTGTTCGAGAGATTGTTTTAAAATTTGCTTTAGCGTTTCGCCTTCTATATGAGGCATTGTATAGTACAGTTCACAATCATCTGTATGAATGTTATATATCGGAATAATACAAGGGTGTGTCATTTGAGACGCTATTTTTGCTTCTCTTAAAAAACGATCTTTAAGGGTTGGATACTGAAGCCTATCTTCACGGATTTTTTTTAGACAAATATAGCGATCACAGAAACGATCATAGACTAGATAGATCTCTCCCATTCCACCAGTGGCTATTTTTTTTTTGACCGTGTAATTTCCTATAGATGTTTGTAGGGGAGAGTCTTCTTGCTTCATGTCTTTTGGTGTTGTGTACTAGATTGATTAAATAATAATCAAAGTTCATTACACAGGAAAGGAAAATTAGCAAGAAATAATCGCAATCAATGGGAAAGAAAAAAGAAAAGACTTGTTTTTTTAAGAAACAAGTCTTTTCTTTTTTATTAAATAGTTGCTTCAAATACCTGTAGTGAATAAGGCGGTATAGGCATTCTTATCGACGAAATTTTCCTAGAGGATGATGATCTGGTAATATGCTGATCCTGTAGGCTAAAATCAGAACGAGGTCTACCATGGTAGTTGTTAAGAGAGAATACACGAGCAGATTTAAACCCACGTATTTGCCCTATAATAGAAGAAAGCTCCTCACTACTGGTTTGATTTATATCGACACCGTAATTAGGGAAATCCTTATATCTAAAGTTAGCTACACATAAAAAGATTTGTTTGCGGCCATCTGAATGAGTGCCTTCCCTAAAGAAGCCCATTACATGTTCAGGGTCATTTCTGTGAGCTATAACGAGACTTCCGCCCTTGGTGTTAGCGTGTAATGCAGGATTGTTTAGGTATAGACTGTTTAAATCGC
>Ga0194116_10007722_pt1 | contig 11037 bp, 9 predicted proteins | sample TA2MahsurfametaG_4_FD_148617 | JGI IMG/M metagenome (GOLD analysis project Ga0194116, IMG submission 148617) | Freshwater microbial communities from Lake Tanganyika, Tanzania - TA2015008 Mahale S9 surface | ecosystem: Environmental > Aquatic > Freshwater > Lake | place: Tanzania: Lake Tanganyika... | reverse complement strand
CGGACACGGCAACGGTCATCGCTGGATCAGAGCACGCAGGCGGGTGTTGTAGGCGGCGTTGATGCGCTGGCGGGAATAGGTGGTGCGCGCCAGCTCGACAGCCCGCTCTGCCATCGCCTGGCGCTGTGGGCGCGGCGTGGCGATCAGACGCTGAATGGCATCGGCCAGGCCCTGGGGATCGCCAGGCTCAGCCGTAACGCCGAGACGATGGAGCTCCACCTCGGCGTTGATGGCACCGGCGACGGTGGTGATCACAGGTCGGCCAAGCGCATAGGCGTCGTAGAGCTTGTTCGGGGAGACGCCATAGCGGAAAAGCGGAATATCGCGCAGCGACAGCAGGATGGCATCGGCATCTGCCATCAGTGCCGGGACCTCGGCCTTGGGCAGCGGCTGCTCAAAGGACACGCTGCTGAGCCCCGTGGCCTGACGGATCAAGGCCTGCTTCTCGGGTCCATCGCCGACGAAGCGGAACTGAACGGCCACCCGGCGCTGCGCGAGCAGACGGGCGGCGGCAATCACGTTCTCAAGGGCATTGGCGGTGCCGTGGGCACCGGCGTAGAGCACCACGAACGGTGAGCGCGGCTCGGGCAGGGGCCGTGGTGCAAACAGCTGCAGATCGGGGCCGTTCGGCAGCCAGGCCGTCTGCCGGGCACCCCGAGCCCGCACGACCGGCTCGGCCCCCTGGGCCAGAACCACCACCAGCTGAGCGCGCCGATAGAGCTGAGCCTCCATCCAGGCGAGCAGCCGCACCATCGGACTGCCGGGATCCTTGCCGCCCTGATCGATCAGAACCTGGGGCCAGAGGTCGCGGACCTCAAGCACGAAGGAGATGCGGCAGAGCCTGGCGATCCAGAGGCAGGTGAAGGCGGCCGGCAACTGGGGTGAACTGGCCAGGATCAGATCCGGAGCCCGGCCCGTGCAGCGGCCGATCAGGGCCGCCGGCAACAGGCGTAGCGCGAGATGGAGGCAGAAGCTCAGCATGTTGAGCTGACGCCTCCAGTCGTTGCGCCGGTAGGGGGAGACCCACAACCAGGTCCAGCGGATGCCGGCAGGCTGCTCGCGGGCCCAGAGGCGCGGGAAGCGCAGGCGCCGGTAACGGCGCTGGGTGAGATTGAAATCGGAGGCGAACACCTCCACCTCCCAGCCGTAGCCGACCAGGCCTTCGGCGACCTCGTACTGACGGGTGTGCCCGGGCAGGGCCGGCGTGTTGGCGAACTGGTTGATCAACCAGAGGCGGGGCATGGCTGGGAAGCCGCAAGGGGGGCGAGGGTGAGGGGCAGCACGCTGCTGAGGTGATGCTGCCCCGCTGGCAGCGAACCGCTCAGGCAGTAGCTGTGGCGGGGGGAGCGCTGGCCGAAGCCATGGGCGAACCAGGTGCTGTGCCAGCTGGCGCTCAGGTGCAGAGCCGTGGGCGCCTCAACCCGCAGGGGCTGGAGCAGATCCCGGGGCAACTCTGGGGCCAGGTGCCACCAGATCCGGAACAGCACGGGCACGGTGGTGGTCACGGTGTCGTGCAGGGTGAGGGTGAGCCGCTCCGCGGCAACCCCGCTGAGTTCAACGCGGCGCTGGTGATCGGCGCCGTGATGGTCGAAGCCATCGTGACTGCCCTGAACAAAGCAGCCGTCGCCGGGGAGCGTGCCGCAGCCGCGCCGACGGGGCTGCGCCTTGCGGCCGGCCCGGAACGCCCCCCAGACCTGCACCGGCTCGATCCAGTGGATAGAGCCATCTGGGGAGGCGAGGCCAAGCTGGAGCACGTTGTGTGCCGCCCCGGAGCGTTCGTAGGCGCGTTCAGGCCCAACGGCATAGCTGCTGGTGCCGGCCTCGCTGAGCAGCCAACGCCCGCGATGGCTGAGCTCCAGGCTGAGCTGATCGGAATGGGCATGGGATGGCAGGTGGCTGGGGCAGGGAATGCCACAGCGAAAGGCCAGTTCCCAGCCATGGCCGGGCCGGAGCAAGGTCCAGCCGGTGGCCGGCAGATCGGTGATCCCAGGGGCTGGCTGGGTTGCTGCGGGCAGCGCCTGTGCCGGCAAGGGCCTAGCGGCAGCACTCTCCAGCAGCCGCTGGCGCAGGCCACTGCTAACCGGCGACCCCTCAGCCAGAGCCGAGCGCCCCTGCAGGAAGGCCTCGGCAAAGGCCAGCACCAGATCAAGAGGTGGCGCAGCATCGGCGGCGCTGTCGTTGAAGCGCGGGGCCTGACCGCCCTCGAGGCGCACGGCCCGGGCCCAACCAGCCATCGCTGCGATCGCCTTCAGCAGCCAGGCGGGGCGCTCGGCACTGAGGCTGGCCAGGGTGCAGGCGAGCTCCACAAGGCGATCGAGCATCAGCAGGTGATAGCTGGCGCTGCGCTCCTCATGGCCGCCATCAGCCAGAAGCTGGGCCGCCAACTCGCGGCGCAGCAGGCGCAGGGCGCGATCCTGCATGCGCCGGGCGGCAGCGCCTTCGAACTGGAGGCTGCAGATGGCCAGAGCCGTGAGGTTTTCGAGCCAGTGATTGCCGCCGTGGCAGTGCTCGGGATGGGCCTGAAGCCAGCGCAGCTGCTGCCAGAGCGATGCCAGCCGCGGCGGCGTGGCCAGGGCGGGGCAGCAGCGGAAGAGCCAGATCCAGTTGCGGCTGCGCAGCGAGAGCGTGTAGCTGTGCCAGCCATCGCCACGGCCGGGCGCATTGGCGGCGATCCAGTGATCGAGCAGGGGTTCAAGGGCCTGCGCCTCGGCAGGCCAGATGCCGCTGCTCAGGGGCTGATCGAGCCAGGTGCGGGCCCAGTCGAAGTAGTGGAGATGGAACTGCCAGAGGCGCTCCCAGGCAGGATCGTCCCAGGGGATGGGCCAGGCCAGCTGCCGTGGCTGGTTGAGGAAGGTGAAGCTCAGGCCCTCGGGAGAGGAGGGCAACGGGCCGGGGGGCAGCGGCAACGCTGGGGCCGCCAGCGGCTGCAACGCGGAGCGCCAGCTGGGGGGATGGTTCTCGTCACCGGCACCGGCCAGGGCCAGGGCAAGGGAGGGCGGCAGACGGCGGTTCAGACGCTGGCGCAGGCTGTAGCGCAAGCGCCGCTGCAGCCGCCTGGGGCCGATGTCGACGAGGGTGCGCAGCAGGGGGCTCAAGATCGTGCGGGCTCTGGCGCCTCCGAGACGCCACAGAGGTCGAAGAGCTGGCGACCGGCCAGATCGAGGCCCCGAAAGGGGGTGTGGGCCACCAGCAGCACCAGCAGATCGGCCTGGGCCAGCACCTGCTCAAGGGGCTGCAACTTGATCGTGGGGTGATCGGCCAGGTTGGGCTCGCAGGCGAGCACCTCCAGCCCGGCCACAAGCAGTTCGGTGGTGATGTGCAGGGCGGGCGATTCGCGCAGATCGTCGACATCGGGCTTGAAGGTCAGGCCGAGGCAGCCGATGCGGGCGGGGCGACCGAGCTGATCGGCTAGGGCTGCGGCACGGGCCTGCACCTGCTCGATCACCCAGCGGCTCTTGCCGTCGTTGACGCGGCGGGCCGTCTGGATCAGGGGGGTGCAGTCGGGCGCGACGGCGGCGATGAACCAGGGATCCACGGCGATGCAGTGGCCACCCACGCCGCAACCGGGCTGGAGCACGTTGACGCGGGGATGGTGATTGGCGAGGCGGATCAGCTCGCGCACGTTGATCGCCAGGCGATCACACACCAGCGAGAGCTCATTGGCGAAGGCGATGTTCACATCGCGGAAGCTGTTCTCGGTGAGCTTCACCAGCTCGGCCGTGGCGGCGGTGGTGGTGAGCAACGCGCCCCGGCAGAAGGTGGCATAAAAGGCCTTACCGGCGTCAGCGGCGGCAGGGGTGAGGCCACCGATGACGCGGTCGTTACTGATCAGCTCTTGGAGGATTCGGCCCGGCAACACCCGCTCGGGGCAGTAGGCCAGATGGATCTGCTGGGGCGCAATGCCGGACTCCTGAGCGAGCACGGCCGCCACCTGCTGCGTGGTGCCCACCGGTGAGGTGGATTCCAGCAGCACCAGATTGCCGGGGCGGAGCACCGGCGCGACCGCCCGGGCCGCCGCCAGCACGTAGTCGATGTTGGGCTGGGGAATGCCATCCGCCCCGCTGCGGAAGGGAGTGGGAACGGCGATAAGGAACACATCGGCCGGCTGCGGCGCCAGCTGGGCGATGAGGGCCCCGGAGGCCACGGCCTTGGCCACCGCCTGATCGAGATCGGGCTCGACGATGTGGATCTGCCCCTGGTTGACGGTGGCCACCACCTCAGCGTTGACATCAACGCCGATGACCCGATGGCCGGCACCGGCAAGCACAGCCGCGGTGGGCAGGCCGATGTAGCCGAGGCCGAGGATGCAGCAGGTGGAAGGAATGGAAGGGCGCTCAACCACAGGCACGACTCCTCAGCAACAACGGCACCCTGGACTTCAAGGCGAGAGCAGGCTTTTCGACATACAACCAAGACAAACAGGCCAAGGCATAGGTGCCGAAGAGATACGCAGGAGCCCATAAAGCCTTCGAAACGCCGGAGACCAGCAGAGCGTTAGCGATGGGCATATGAAAAACGTAGATTCCGTAAGAGAGATCAAAGCCTCGCAACAGATCCACTGGAATCAGGCCAATTCCAATCGGCAAGGCCGCCATGGCGATCGGGGCCTGGACCGACTGAGCGGAAGGCACGGCCAAGGCCAGCAAACCAACGACAAGCCCTAGAACGACCAAGGCGCGAGCCGCTGCTGGGCGCCCACAGGGCAAAAGGAGCAGGCAGGCAAAGCCAAGCAGGAACTGAAAGAGATGGGGGGCCAGGCTCACATGCAGAAGCTTGGCTAAAAGGCTTTCCGGATTCAGCAGCGATCTATTGAGAAGGACCTTGCCAAGAAAGAATGAACAGCCCCAGATCGCTGCCATCGAGACGATGGCAAGTCCCACTTTGCAGTTGTCGGCGAGAAACGCCAACCAACGCACAATCAACGGGAACAACAGATAAAACTGAAGCTCCACGGGAATGATCCAGAGGCTACCGTTGATGACGCCGACGCCGAAGTCGCGCAGCTGAGACGGGTTGAAGAACTGGAGCACGGTCGCCTGAGCGACGAGCCAGGCAAAACCATATGTGCTAAACAGAAAAGAACCACGCCCAAAGGCGATCAGGATCAGGACAGACAGATGCAGACACAACCAGAGAGCCGGGAAGATCCGCAGAGCGCGATGCCAGTAATAGTCACCCCATCGACCACGAGATTTAAGACAGGAGAGGCCAACCAAAAACCCGCTGATCGAGAAAAACAGCGGCACCCCCGGCAGAGAGAAGATGGTGGCCAGCAAGGCGGGCAACTTGAAGCCCAGGTGAGCCGTGCCATGAGCCAGCAAGACCTGCGTCGCCGCATACAAGCGGATCAGATCGAAAAGATTGCCGCGTCCAAGGCGTAGTGCCGCACAGCGATCCAGCCATGACGACGCTGGACCTCCTACAAGCCCGCTGACGACGACCTGCGTCATGGCCGGTTCACCGCCTGCAACAACCACCGCTGCACCTCGAGCAGCTCGGCCGCTGGGATCGGCGCCGGTCCACCCGAGCTAATGGCCGCCAGGAAAGCGTTGCAGCAGGCCAGCTGGCCCTTGTCCTGCGCCAGGCGGCGGCGGGTGCGGAAGCCGGGGAGACCCCAGGCCTTCAAGGTGCGGTAGTTATCGAGCCGCAGCACCCGACCAGCGGCGAACACCTCCAGCCGTTCCTTGGGGAAGGCTTTGCTGCCGTTGGCGAAATAGTGCACGGTGCCGATCGAGCCTTCGGCAAAGCGGAGGCTGAGGCTGAAGGTGTCGGGGCAGGGCTTGCTATCGGCCGCCGCCAGCAGCGCCAGCTGCTCGATCGGACTGCCGGCGAGATGGCGCAGCAGATCGACGAAATGGCAGGCCTCACCGAGCAGGCGGCCACCGCCGCGCTCGGGATCCTGGGTCCAGTGGTCGGCGGGGATGGCGCCGGCATTGCAGGTGTACACGAAGGCGCGTGGCCCCGGCAGACGGCTGAGCTGCTGGCGAAGCTCCAACAGCAGGGGCGCAAAGCGGCGATTGAAGCCCACCATCAACAGGCCGGAGCTCTGGGCCAGGGAGGCCTCGATGGCCTCGAGCTCGGCCGCGGTGAGGCAGAGCGGCTTCTCGACGAACACATGCTTACCGGCCGCCAGGGCCTGCTGCACCAGAGCAGCATGGCTGTCGTGGCGGGTGGCAATCACCAGGGCCTGGGCCGCGGGATCGGCGATGGTGGCAGCGATATCGGTGCTGGCCTGGCGGAAGCGATGGAGGGGCCCAAGCTGAGACGGCGCGAGGCCACTGGAGGCGGCCAGGGTGTGGAAGTGGGCCCCGGCCCCGGCAAAAGCCGGGATCAGGATCCGGCTGGCGTAATTGCCCGCCCCGATCACACTCAGCAGAGGCGCTGCCACGGGGGGGGATGAAGAACTGGTTGATAAAGCCGGAAGCTGGATCGTCCGCTGGGCTGGATCAGCACTCCTGGGGTACTGCAGCAGGATGCCGAGGGAAGGCTCGCTGCTGGTGAGCACCGCATAGGCCTCAGGTGCCTGCTCAATCGGGAAACTATGGCTGATGAGGGGCTCGGTGCGTAGGGTGCCGCGCTCGAGGGCCTGCAACACGGCCTGGAAGTTGCGTTGCTGAGTCCAGCGCACGAAGCCGAGGGGGTAATCGTGGCCCTGCTGCTCATAGGCCGGGTCGTAACGACCGGGGCCATAGGAGCAGCTCACCTGGAACGTGAGCTCCTTTTTGTAGAAGAGGTCGCGACGAAGCTCAAGGCCTGTGACCCCGACCAGCACCAGGCGACCACGCTGGCGGCAGGCCTCCGCTGCGAGATGCATCGGCTCGCTGGAGGCCGTGGCAGCCGTGATCAGGGCTCCGTCGACGCCGATGCCGGTGGTGCGCTCTAGGATCCAATGCAGGGGATCAGGGGCACTGCCCAGGGTTAGCGCCTCGATGCCGAAAGAGGCGGCCAACTGACACTTGCCAGGATCGGGATCGAGGCCAAGCACCCGGCAGCCCTGGGCCTGGAGCAGCTGGGCCGTGAGCAGGCCAATCAGGCCAAGGCCGCTCACCAAAAAGGTTTCACCGAGGCTGGGGGCTGCCAAACGGATGCCCTGAAGGCCAATCGAGGCCAGGACAGTGAAGGAAGCGGCCTCATCACTCACCCCATCAGGGATCAGTGCACAGAGCAATTGCGGCACGGAGACCAGCTCGGCGTGGGAACCGTTGGAGGTGACGCGATCGCCGGGTTTGAAGCCGTGGACGCCATCTCCCACGGCCATCACGGTGCCGACGTTGCAATAGCCGAGCGGCAGGGGTTGGTCGAGCTTGCTACGCACCGCCTCAAGGGTAGAGAGCAAGCCGTCGGTGCTGGCCTTCAGAAGCACCTGCTGCACCTTGTCGGGCTGCTGGAGGACCTTGCCTAAAAAACTAGCCTGACCAAATTCAATCAACATGCGCTCAGTGCCGGAAGAGAGCAAGGAGCAAGTGGACTGAACTAAGACGTGACCGCGAGGCAGACACGGAGCAGGTAGGTCAATGGAATCGACAATACCTGTAGTAAGCGAATTAAGAACTTGCCGCATCGGAAGAACAAATAGGGTGGGGCGGAGAAAACAATCGATTAACTACATGATTGAATAAAGGGATTCTTTTTCTGAGGGACTTGGATATTGGAGAAGAACGGCACGATAATTGCCCTTAAAGACAAATATGCTACCAGCAGCAGCACCGACAAGACCAAAACGATCGAAAAGAGATTTTATATGATCAAGTGTACCGGCTCCGCCCAAGATAGTAATTGGCAGACTTACAACATCTCGAATGGCTTGCAGGATATCCGTATCGTATCCCTTCATAGTACCATCCCTATCAATAGAATTTAATAGTATTTCTCCAGCCCCTAATGATTCTACGAGACGAGCAAGGCGAAGAGGATCAAGACGGGAGTTTCGAGTGGCATTATGGGTGAAGACTTGATAAAATCCAAAAGGTGGTACTTTCTTGACATCGATTACAGCTAAAATACTCTGACTACCTACAGATGCGGCAGCTTGTTCGATGATGCGGGGATTGTGTGTCAAAATGCTACTTAATCCTATCTTTTCAACGCCTAGGCCAATAATGCGCTCAATTTGGTCTACAGTGGTAATGCCTCCGCAATAACAAAGAGGCATGCAACACTCAGATGCAATTGCACGAATAAGCGGATAGTTTGGCTCACTTTGCTTCACAGTAGCATCGATATCGATGACGATAAGCTCATCTACGTACTTCTCATTAAAAATACGTACAGCATTTAGCGGATCACCTAAATACTTGGGATCGGAAAATTTAATTGTCTTGACAAGGCCACCAGAGCGAATCAACAAACAGGGAATGACTCTAGGACGAAGCATTATCGCAGCAGGGAAAAATTGCGGAGCAGCTGAATACCATACTGATGACTTTTCTCTGGGTGAAATTGGACTCCGTAACAATTATGAGATCCGACAGCGGCCGCAAAGGAAATACCGTTAGTTGTCTTGGCTAAAACGTGATGGTCATATTGCGGGGAGAAATAGTAGGAGTGGAGGAAATAAAATCGAGCATTATCGATGCCATGAAAAAGAGGGTGATCGATTGCTACAATGTCATTCCAACCTAAATGAGGGACAGAGATGAAGTGAGAAGAAGAATTATTATTGTCAAAACGTTTAACAGACCCAGGAATCCAACCAAGTCCGGAAAGTGTGCCTTCTTCGCTGGAATTAGCCATAAGTTGCATTCCTACACAGATACCGAGCACAGGTAAACCTGAATTAATCGCATTAGACAATTCTAAACGCATTCCAGATCTATTAAGACGCATCAGAGCGTGGTCAAAGGAACCTACTCCTGGAATGATAAAGTGAGTTATAAGCCGGAAGTCAGAAACTGACTTTACCAAGCAAACTGGAACCTCAAGTCGTTTATATATATTAATTATAGCAAGAACATTGCCGAGACCATAGTCAACAACTCCTATCATCGCTTGCCTCCAAGCTCGAGTTTAAAGAACTGCATGATATGCCTGCCAGCATTATACAAGGACTGTTGGGACTTGTAATCTTTGTATGATTTGTTTGGAGCATAGAGAAATTCTCGAAGTAAAGCAGGTGAAATACCAAGTTTGGTTGCAACATAATCAAACTCTTGCAAAACGAATGACTCTTCGAGTGGGGGAGACTGGAGTTGCAATAGAGCGTCATCACGCGACATTTGGTGTGTAAGAATAAGACTTGAAAACTGAACTTTACGTGTATCATAACCGAATTTATATGGCAACCAAAATCCTTCATAAAAACGAGTAAAGCGAGATTCGAAATGCTTCTGAGGATAAGACAACCAACCGAACTTATCTGCCAAAAGTTGAGCGGCAGCGCCCTTGTGATAATTTAAGTAGTTTAATGGATGGACTACTTTAATACGCTTTACATAAGGTAAAAAGAATTTATGCCTTAGGATTGAGGTTGTAGGGAAGGAAGAAAGTTTGATACTGCCGAAACGGCGATGAATATCAAGCAACTGTACAGAATCAGACTGATAATACATCCATTCAATTGGATTACGAATGCACTCAGTGGAGTAGTTAGCTCCAGTGAGAATATATTTTATATTATACTTTTCGGCAAATTTATACATCGTTGCAAAGAATGCATGATCCTGTGGGGCGTCAACATGGGGAACACCTGCCTTAAAAAAAGATAACTGTAAGTCCCGCATTTCCTCCCAATTAATAACCTCTGTGTAAAGATCGAGGCCAAGTGTATCAACGATTTTTTCTATATTATTAACGGCTTCGGGGGTATTCCAACCTGCATCAACATGAAATACAAGGGGCCTGAGACCAAGTTGAGTAGCAACATACACTAAATAAGAGCTGTCAATACCACCACTCATGCCTATGATGCAATCGTGCGTATTGGAAGTACCAGAGGATTTTATTTTAGAAACTAACTTATTAAGTATTGCTTTACCTTTTTCATCGGTCTGCCATTTCGGTAAGATCTTCGAATCGAAGGTGTGACAATGGTCACAAACTCCGGATTGATCAAAAGTAATATTTGTATCAGAGGTATCCATGACACAACGAGAACAAACCTGGTAAGGACGGTCTGATGTAATGGGCCGTTTAGGAAAAGTCATGTATCGCATTCTGATGAGGGCAAACGGTTGCAAAACCTATAGTATCTGGTGACAACGTTTTAGGTGATGTGAAGCGCTGGGGATTCGCGCAGATCATCCACATCCGGCTTGAAGGCCAGGCCCAGGCAGCCGATGCATGCCGTGCGGCCGAGCTGATCTGCCAGGGAGGCAGCACGTGCCTGCACCTGCTCAATCACCCAGCGGCTCTTGCCGTCGTTGACGCGGCGAGCGCTCTGGATCAGGGGTGTGCAGTGGGGTGCTGCGGCGGCAATGAACCAGGGATCCACGGCAATGCAATGGCCGCCAACACCGCAACCGGGCTGCAGCACATTCACGCGGGGATGGTGGTTCGCGAGACGAATAACCTCGCGCACATTTATGTCGAGGTGATGGTGACGTGACCCCCTTCGTCGGTCCAGGCCTTATGAGAGTGGGTGGATGTGACGTGGACCCCGGAAACCGGTCCAGGGTGAATGAGAGTCCTCATCCGGCCAGACTGGGCCGGGGACTCGACCATGAAACGGACCAGGCACACGGCGGAGCAAATCATCCGCAAGCTCAAGACCGCCGAGCAGCTGATCGCCCAGGGCAAGACCGTCATCGACGTCTGCCGCGTCATCGAGGTGACGCAGCCGACCTACCACCGCTGGCGGCAGCAGTACGGCGGGATGCAGGCCGAGGAGGCCAGGCGGCTGACTCAGCTGGAGAAGGAGAACGCCCGGCTCAAGAAGCTGTTGGCAGAAGCGGAGCTGGAGAAGGCGATGCTCAAGGATCTCGCCGAGGGAAACTTCTGAGCCCGGAACGCCGCCGCAGGGCCGTCGCGGTTCTGCAGGATCGTTACCGGGCTTCTGAACGCTTCATCTGCCGGGTGGTGGGGCAGCACCGCAGCACCCAG
>Ga0194116_10007716_pt1 | contig 11044 bp, 5 predicted proteins | sample TA2MahsurfametaG_4_FD_148617 | JGI IMG/M metagenome (GOLD analysis project Ga0194116, IMG submission 148617) | Freshwater microbial communities from Lake Tanganyika, Tanzania - TA2015008 Mahale S9 surface | ecosystem: Environmental > Aquatic > Freshwater > Lake | place: Tanzania: Lake Tanganyika... | reverse complement strand
AGTCCTTCCTGAACCTTTTCAGCAATGAGTTTGTCAAGATCTTCGGTACCGCTCAAGGTCTCCAATAATTTATGCATGACAATTCCCTTCCGCTGTTTTGCATTAAACCATGAATCTTCTGTTGCGCTATTTCGCTTAAATCGTTCAGTCAGCTGTTCATTTACATGGTATTCATGGATTTCTAAGGATTCGTATTCCGATACCGCCTTAGCTTCTTTGAGCAAAGTTGGAAGCTCTCCAACCGAATAAGCCAGGTCCTCCTCAGATTCAAAATTCAAGTTTCCTGGTATTTTACTCTCCAATAATTGGAATAGAACAGATTGAATATTTTTTGCTGAACTTTCATTTACTTTAAGGGGAACATCCGGGCAAATAAGACAGAGATAATCTTTTGCTCTGGTTGTTGCCACGTAAAGGGTATTCATCAGATCCATATAGCTCAGCATCAATTCCTCAAAATACTCCTTGGCAAATACAGTATCTGCAAGCCCTTTACTAAGATCTAGCGGGAAGGTTACAAATTGATCGAAACCTGCAGAACCAGCATCTGCCCACAAGAGATTTTTCAATCGGCCATTTGAAGATTTAATAAAATTCCAGTTTAGAAATGGAATGATCACTGCTTTAAATTCAAGCCCTTTGGATTTATGAATAGTCATAACCTGGACAGCATCCTGATTTTCGGATGATGGCAAGGCTTTATTGTAGCCCTCCAGATCCCACCATTCTATAAATGCACCGATACCCTGATCACCGGCAGCAGCAAAAACTGCAACCTGATCCCTAAAGGCCAATAGATAGGGTATAAGAGATTCCGAACCCTGGTTCCCAAGACGGTAAATACGAATCAGTTTTTCGGTTAGTTCACTCACAGGAAGATTTCGGAGCGCATGAACATTCAGATATAACTCAGAAGGTAATATTTCCTCCATGGAGGATACAGAATCAGTAACTATTTTCATCCAATCATTACCATTTAAGTTGATCCGAGTTTGACCTTGATGCTGAATCTCAGTCCAAAGTCTGGCGCATTCAGCATAAAAAATTCCCCTTTCTGATTCCTTTTTTGTCAATAATCGAAAAGTTGAAAGTAATAAAGCAATCGCCGGATTATTGATAATCTTTAATGCCTCACCTGATAATACCTGAAAATTTTTACCCGCAGCTTCTGTTAATCTACTCTGATTTTCCGGCTTTAAAATACAGTCCAGAACTTGTACAGCCTCTTGATTTGATCGAACTAAAATACCTATATCTCGCATTGGAACGCCCTGTTCTAAAAGCTGGATCAGCTTTTCAATGGTATATTCTGCAGCTTCATACTGTTCTTCCTCTTCATCCTGATCCTCAGCTGAAAATGCTTTTGATTTCTTTGTAAAAAACTTAACCTCAATTTTACCCCCTTTAAGCGTTTGGTCGGTTATTTCCTGATAACTTCCCTCATAGGCCTTCACAATCAAACTGCTGTTTTCTTCTTCCCAGTAATTGTGAAGTGATATCGGCGCCGACTCATAAAACAAATCGTTCAAGTTTAGCTGTAAAATTTCCGGGAGACTTTCGTACAAGAAATTATTAAAGCGGATAATGTTTTCGGAGCTCCTTCGATTGTAAATCAGATTTTCCTCCTCCACATTATCCGCATGCAGATCCCTTTTCAGATTACTATGCAGAATCCTCCAGTCGCCATTCCTCCAACGGTAAATCGACTGCTTGACATCTCCTACAACCAGATGAGCTGAATATTTACCATAAGAACCCTCTGCAATCGCATTCTTGAGAAGCGGTAAGAAGTTCATCCATTGAAATTTACTCGTATCCTGAAACTCATCAAAGAGAAAATGCTTGTACTTATTTCCGGTTCTCTCCCAAATGAAAGAGGGATTATCTGTGTCTGAACCGGTTATACCTTTTAAAAGTTGCTGCGCATCTGAAATGAGTAGGGCTCTTTTTTCAGAACGATAATCTTTCAAAAGTTCTGCCATTCGTTGCATCAAATGTAGGTAGGAACTATTCTTATTGATAGCCAGGTAGGTGTTGTATATTTCAATACCTGCATCATAATAAGCAATTAACTGGCCCAAAAGCGGATTTATAGTGTTGTAAAGCTGCCAAACCATTGAACTGTCTCTCAAAGCGCCATTTGGCCATTGGTCGAAATCATTGATTAGTTTCCTAAGAGAATCGACTTTGCTGAATTCTCCCTGAATGATTTTATCCAGCTTGAGAAGTGGATTATTGGTCTTTCCATCCAAATCTTTTGATTCAATCCCCGAAGCGTCAAAAAGTTGCTTAATGTAACTGGTCTTTTCAATTATCTCTTCATTGAAGGTTTTAATCCCTTTCTTAATCTGGTTACGCAAGGCATTAAATTCTTTTGTTTGTTCAATGCCCATAGCCTGCATGGCCTGCTGAAAAGGATAATATCTTTCCTTAAATATTTCATTGGCTAAATCTTTCAGGGTTCGATTGTAATCCCAATCATATCCATCATTTATTCGGTCAATCGCAAGACTGGTCACCCATTCCAATAGGTCAGGGTCTTTTTCAAGTTCAAGATTTAAGGCCTGAACAAGCTCGTCCCTTACTTTTTCGTTATTTACTTCCAGTTTGTACCCACTATCGAGGTTAAGTTCAAAGGCAAAACTTCGAATCAGCTGCTGCACAAATCCGTCAATTGTACTCACTGAAAAGCGACTATAATCGTGTAGTATAGCCGAATAAATTTCTGAGGCTTTAACTCTTAATTCAGAATCTTGTAAGTCGGGATAAATTGCCTTGAGGATTGCCGTAAATTTGGAACTCTGAAAACCGAACTGAGCGAGTTCTTTTAGAGCTGCCAAAATACGTTCCTTCATTTCAGCAGTTGCCTTATTCGTAAAGGTAACCGCCAAAATTTCACGGAATTTGCTTTTGCCGCTGAACAGTAAAACCAGGTAATGCGCCGTCAAGGCGAAGGTTTTACCTGACCCTGCAGATGCGCGAACTAACTTTAGAGCTTTTTGTTGCGACATGTCCGGATCGGGTTTAATTGTTTAATGACTGTTAGACCATCTTGAAAGAGTCATAAAAATATTGATTTTATTAATCAAATAGCTTATCTCTGACTAATTCCTGCCCCGTTATTATAACCAGGATTTACTGTAACGGGTAATTTTCCTGTAGCTTTTAACTCACCTGTAATCACTCTAGATGCAGCACGTTGTGCTTCCTCTGAATTCTGATAATTGACTATCAAAGTTTTTGCTTTTTCAAGTCCGGGAAGACCGGATATGGTATAGGGATTCGCAAAGAGTGTAAATATGCTGTTCATTTTAGCTATATCAGCAACCAGTGTTTTGAGACCGACATTATAATCCAGAACTGCTCCTGGTCTTCTGCGGGTATCATAAATGCTCACAATAATCTGGTCATAAGCCTTGAGTTCCTCCCTCACATTATTTAGATCACTTTCCGATGGATCCTTTGGAAGAAGAAAGATCAATGAGTTTGGTAATAAAGGCTTCATGATGTTTTGAAATGTAGTTAGATTAGGAGTTCCCATACTCACCAAGGCGGTCTTTTTACTCCAATCAAAGTTTTTAATCTGTGAATCGCTATTTAAAATCGTTACTGCAGCATCTGCCAGCTGCTGATTGAGCATTCTGGCCTCCGGACGATTCAAATCGGAAATAATGTCCTCAGGGTTGATAAACTTTTTATTTGACAAACCCGACCAATACTTGGCTAAAAGCACCTTTCTAACACTAGCATTGACACGTTCCCAGCTTAGTTGTTTAGACTTTATCGCTTTAAGTATCAGCTTCACAGCCCTTTTAGAATTGCCTGAAAGTTCAATCACATCAAGTCCGGCAATCAATCCCAACACATCACTCTCCCCTTCCGGAAAGAACTTTGCAACACCTTTCATTTCCATGGCATCCGAAAAAATAAGTCCCTTAAATCCAAGATCCTCTTTCAAAAGTTCGGTAACAATTGGACGAGAGAGTGTTGATGGTAAGTTTGGAGTATTATCAAGAACCGGAATATTCATATGAGCGACCATCACACCGGAAGCCCCTTGCTTAATCAATTCTTTAAACGGAAATAACTCCAGTGAATCAAGCCGCTCCCGGCTAAAAGGTAGTTGTGGCAGATCATGATGTGAATCAACATCAGTATCACCATGGCCGGGAAAGTGTTTGACACTGACCAGCACATTATTGTCCTGAAGCCCCTTCATATAGGCACTAACCTTAGCCGAAACATTGTATTTATTATCCCCAAATGAGCGAATACCAATAACAGGGTTTTTGGGGTTATTATTGATATCAGCAACCGGAGCGAAGTTTACCTGCATGCCTATTCGTTTAAAATCGATTGCAAGCTGCTTGCCCATCTCATATATCAAGTTATTATCCTGGATGGCTCCTAGTGTAAGTTGATAGGGATATGAAATTGTACTATCCAGTCGCATACCCAAGCCCCATTCTGCATCCATAGCAATCAGCAAGGGAACTTTTGAAACCGATTGATAACGATCAGTCAGAGCAGCCTGCCTACCGGGACCACCCTGAAAAAATACCAGTCCGCCGATACGTTCCTTACGAATTAACCTAGCAATGGAATCTTCAAATACCTTTCCCTTATCTGTGTGAGCCCTAACCATAAACAACTGGGCTATACGCTCGCGCCTGTTTAATTTTTTAAAAACAGACTCCACCCAATCATTTGGATTTTCTAATGCACTAATAAATGAGCCCTGGGTTTGCGCTATGCTGAATACCGGACTCAACAGTAAGAAACAAAACAGGAGTTGCTTTAAGTGTAAACTCATAATTAACGGTTAAACATCAGGTCAAATTATCATTTTAGAAATAGAATCAAGCCAAATAATGTAAATAAAAACGTGAAGCCAAGGCTCAGACAAATGCTAAACAACCAAATAGAAAGTTTATCAGCCAATCGATTACTAAGAAATCTGTGTAAAACATAAATTCCGGCAATATTCAAAAAGATGAAAATGAGAATTGCCCAGACGATTATTTTAGTGATGATCATAAATGTCTGTTAAAAATAAAATTAAACTTAATTCAAAAAACAAATTTATTAAAGGATTTGGGTATGAATTAAGTAATTATTCTAAAGGAGACCATCCTCCCAAAGAAAGTGAATGGGTAAAAAGACTTCATCAACTGAATAATAAATTAATTCGAGATCGATATACTATCTTACCAGATTAAATTTAGCCTGATTATTTTTCTCAGTTTTTGGAAAGCAGGGTCTGTTGCTCACGGCTTATTCCGGTCCCGTGTTCTGCCCTATTTTTTTGCGGGAAATTGAATCCTTATTTTAAAATTGAGAAGAGCAAAAAAGATAGAGCTGCCACCCGGGTTTGTTTAACAGTGCCTGTGCTTCTATTGCCGGACTGCCCGTTGCGATGAAAAACAGCATCGGGTAAACTAAACCTTGCCTAAGGAGATATCTTCCGGCTACCGATCATCTGAAATCAAGTAGTATTTCTTGCCGGAAATACTCCGGAGGAAAGGACTAAGCGAAGCGATAACGCGCAGGTATTGTTTTCCAAAATCAAATCATACGCATCCGGAGCGGCATGAAATCCATTATATAGGGTGTGTATTAACCTTACTGATATCGAGCTCGGTTTAAATTACCAGAATTAGCTGAACCCGACTCATGGGATAGTATGCTTTAAGAGTATAATTGAAATAAAAAATGTCCTAAAAGATGATTGGGGCATTTTTTTTAACAAAATCGTTAAAAAGTTTAACGTTGATCAATAATTATCTCTACGATTTTCCAGCTGGTGTCTACTTTACTGAATTTCAGGTTGAATCTGTAGGAACCGGCAATATCTACACGATTACCGTTTATGTTCCCAACACCTTCCACATCAAAATCAGCAGATCCACCCGCAACTGCACCATCCACTTTAAATGCCTTATTCAGGGCAGCAGATCGGCTGATATCATAAATACCTTCTGTAAAGGTGTAAACAATACCTGCCCTGTCGAGTGTATTACCGGAAGGCTCATACATTTTACAGGTCTCGCTCAAATTGGAAGCGATCCAGGCTTTATCCTTTTTTACGATGGCGATCGCAAAACTATCTACCAGACTTTTCAGCTGATCTTCATCCCCCGTCTTTGAAACAGCAACATGTATTTCTGAAAGCGAAAACGCCACAAAAAGTGCCAGCAATAACTTCTTCAATCGATTGAGGCCTATAAATATTTAGTAATTTCGGGCGACATTGGTGTTACCGAAGAACGAAAACGATGAATCAGATTTCCTTCTTCGTCTATCAGGAATTTTTCAAAGTTCCATTTGATATCGCCGGTAAAATCAGGATTAGCGGCGGTAGTCAGGTGTTTGAAAAGCGGACTGATATCGTCTCCTTTGACACTGCTTTTTTCAGCTAAAGGAAAGGTTACTCCAAAATTTTTCTGGCAAAATTCCTTGATAGTTAAGTTTTCACCCGGTTCTTGACCTCCAAAGTTATTGGCAGGAAAACCTATGACTACTAACTTGTCTTTGTAGGTATCGGCAAGCTTCTGAAGATCAGCGTATTGCTTGGTATAACCACATTTAGATGCTGTATTTACAATCAGGACCTTTTTGCCTTTAAATTGTTTCAAATCAAGATTCTTACCGTCAATATTTTGAACTTTGAAGGTATAAATTGAGGGAGGTGGTGTGATAAACATCGCGAGCACCAGAAGTATTGTTTTCATATGATTTTATTTTGATTGAATTTATAAGTTTATTCCAATAGATAAAAATATGAAAAAAGCATAGGAATACCTGTGTTGTCCTAATTTGTTACTTAATAATGACAGCCGGTGAAAAAACTTTTAACTATTATAGTTTGTAGCCTCATCAGTGGTTATGAATTCCTATTCAGGTAAAAAAATCACGGAATACTTCAGATTAACTGTCCGATTTATTTTGAAGCCAGTTCCAACAATACGAAGGACTTAGTGCTGCTACTTTTGTTTCTGATATAAAAATACTGGTTTCTTTTGATGACAAAAAAACTTCCCCGTTTAAGATTTTTAAGGAGGGTTTGTCCATCTTCTATGATCTCTGCCTGTGTATCATTCAGAGATACTAAAACCAGCGAATGTTTTTTATTTTTCACTGTGAAGCTGTTTTCTTCCGTCAGATTCAGTCGATAAGCCCTAACCCGGCTGGTATCGATTTCCAGTTTGAGATTGGGTAAATTCAGAGATTTTTGATCAAAAGTCGTCTTTTTCATTAGAAGTTCCACATCCATCACCTGGAAAGTATCCCTATCGGCGTTCCAAACCCGATGAACCCGATTATTTGGAGGAGCTAAATTTTCGAACCGAATTTACCCTGCTTTCGATTGACCAGCTTTTGGTAATTCACCCTGTACCTGCGAGCCGGTGTGGGTATCCGTAAGCCTGATAAAAAAAGATGGGGTATTATGGAGATGGTATAAAGAGGTATCACCCGGAGGTACCAAAACGTTCAGTATCCTTATTTCATTATTTTTAAAAACAGGGCGATGTCTTGGCTCTTTGTGCACAAGCACCTGAGCCTGTAAGTGATTAAGACTGCCTGTTAAAACAAGAATAAACAACCAAGTGGTGAAACGTAAATTGAGGTAACTCATTCTATACGGGGATTCAAGAGTTGTTTTCGATTAATTTACCGGAAGATTATTGGTAAATGTATTCATTTGGATTAGAAATCCTTGTTTCTATTATTGGACAAGCTCTGTGGAAGGTAGCGAATAGCGGGGGACTTAATAATAAAGTATTGGCTTCATATGATACATCTATCTTTAAACACATACTCCTACCCTAACCACCGATTATCAACATTTTATGCATTTAGGTTCAATTCAAACCTCAAAAAAAAGCCCCACCATTTCCGGCAGGGCTTCAATCTTTTAGCATTAAGCTTTCTCCTTAACTACATCCCCCCTGCGTTCCGCAGTTCAGACACTTGTAACAAGTACCTGATCTCACCATGATATGGCCGCAATTGCCACAGGCAGGTGCGTCAGACTGACCACCACCGGAGATATCCAGAACCGGCTTCAGTTTAAGGCTTGAAGTTGTAGAGGTAACGGTAACCGAAGCCTCAATGAAAGCGTTTGAGGTATCCGGATTCACGTCATTATCGGTCATTTGAGGATTACCAACAACCGCCTTCTGCTCGGTAATCACATGAACAAGATCAGTACGACCCAGGTACTCGTAACCGAGCATTCTGAACATATAATCTACAATTGAGGTTGCGCTCTTGATATTGTCATGCCCTGTAACCATACCTGATGGCTCGAAACGGGTGAAGGTAAATTTATCAACAAACTCTTCCAATGGTACTCCGTATTGCAGACCAACAGAAACTGCGATAGAGAAACAGTTCATCAGGGAGCGGAACGTGGCACCTTCTTTGTGCATATCCACAAAAATCTCACCCAATGTTCCATCTTCGTACTCTCCGGTACGAACGAATACGGTTTGTCCGCCAACTGCAGCTTTCTGTGTGAAGCCACCCCGTTTACTAGGCAAATTTTTACGCTCTACTACTGAAGATAACTGACGTTTGAACTTCGTGTCGGTAGAACGCTCAAGAATAGTTCTTGCAGCATCAAGAACCTGTTCAGCAGTAAGGTCACTCAGTTTCACATTGGCTGCATCACCAAGAACCTCTTCCACGGTATCCAGCTTATCTTCCTTACTGTCGGAAGATTTGGTAGATAATGGCTGAGATAATTTACAACCATCGCGGTAAAGCGCGTTTGCTTTCAAAGCAAGTTTCCATGATAATTCATAGCAATCTTTGATTTCCTCAACGGTGGCCTCATTAGGCAGGTTGATGGTTTTAGAGATTGCACCTGAAAGGAAAGGTTGTGCAGCAGCCATCATTTTGATATGGCCGTGTGCATGAATGTAACGTTCACCTTTTTGTCCGCATTTGTTAGCACAGTCGAAAATTGGGTAGTGTTCCTCTTTAAGATAAGGTGCACCTTCAACAGTCATAGTACCACAGATGTACTCATTGGCTTCAGCAATCTGCTGACGGTTAAAACCGATGGCACGTAAAAGATTGAAATCAGGAGAAGAATATTGCTCAGATTTAAAACCTAAACGGTTAAGACACTCTTCGCCCAGACTCCACTGGTTGAATACGAAACCTATTTCGAATGCTGCAAGTAGCGACTTGTCAATTTTCTCCAGTTCATCCTGAGTAAATCCTTTCGCTGAAAGACTGTCGAAATTAATGTGTGGTGCTCCCTGTAAAGTTGCGGCACCTTTTGCATAATTTACAATCGCTTCAATCTCATGTTCCTTGTATCCTAGATTGCGTAAAGCCGAGGGAACACCCTGGTTAATAATCTTGAAATAGCCACCACCCGATAGTTTCTTGAATTTAACCAAAGCAAAATCAGGCTCAATGCCGGTTGTATCGCAATCCATCACCAAACCAATGGTTCCGGTCGGAGCAATTACGGTAGTCTGAGCATTGCGATAACCATATTTCTCACCGAGTTCAACGGCCTTATCCCATGAATTGCAGGCCGCTGATAATAAATAATCAGGGCAGAATTTAGGATCGATACCCGGAGGAGCGATCTCAAGCCCTTCGTAAGCATCATTATTATAGGCAGCATACCGGTGGTTACGCATCACCCGGAGCATATGCTTTTTGTTTTCTTCAAATTTCTTGAAAGTGCCCAGCTCTTTGGCCATTTCTGCCGAGGTAGAATAAGCAGTACCGGTCATGATTGCCGTGATGGCGCCGCCAATTGCGCGGGCTTTATCACTGTCGTAAGGAATTCCGGCAACCATCAGCATAGAGCCCAGGTTAGCATATCCCAAACCAAGGGTCCGGTAATCATAAGACAATTGTGCTACCTCTTTAGACGGAAATTGTGCCATCAATACCGAAATTTCAAGAACCACTGTCCAAATACGGCAGGCATGCTCAAAACCTTTAACATCAAACACCAGGGTATTGGCATTGAAGAAGTGAGCCAGGTTAATGGAAGCCAGGTTGCATGCTGTATTATCGAGGAACATGTATTCTGAACATGGATTAGAGGCATTGATACGTCCTCCTTCAGGACAGGTATGCCATTCGTTGATGGTGGTATCATATTGAATACCGGGATCGGCGCAGGCCCAAGCAGCAAAAGCGATATCCTGCCATAATTTTTCTGCAGAAATGGATTTAACTGTTTGTCCGCTAATACGTCCGATCAGATCCCAGTTTCCACTCTCCTCAAGTGCTTTAAAGAATGTGTTTGGTACACGAACCGAGTTGTTTGAATTTTGTCCCGAAACGGTTCGGTAGGCTTCACCTTCATAGTCAGAGGAATATCCTGCAGCGATTAAGGCTGCAACTTTTTTCTCTTCTTCAACTTTCCAGTTCACAAAACCTTCAATTTCAGGATGATCGAGATCCAGACATACCATTTTAGCAGCACGGCGTGTGGTACCACCTGACTTGATGGCTCCGGCTGCGCGGTCACCGATTTTCAGAAATGACATCAGTCCGGAGGAATAACCCCCACCTGATAATTTTTCACTTTCACCACGGATCGCAGAAAAATTGGTTCCAACTCCTGAGCCGTATTTGAAGATTCTTGCTTCTCTAACCCATAGATCCATGATACCCCCATCATTTACCAGATCATCATTTACCGAAAGGATGAAGCAGGCATGAGGCTGAGGGCGCTCATAGGCGGAAGTTGATTTTTCTAATTGATCTGTATCCGGATTAACGAAGTAGTGACCCTGAGGTTTACCGGTAATTCCATATGAGCTGTGCAAGCCGGTATTGAACCATTGAGGAGAATTGGGTGCTGCTAATTGACCGACGATGGTATAGACCAATTCATCGTAAAAAATACCCGCATCTTCCTTTGTTGCGAAATAATTATAGCGTTCTCCCCATGATCTCCAGCAATTTGCCATACGATGGGCAACCTGTTTAACACTGTTTTCAGATGAGGTTGTTCCATCTGGCTGAGGCACTCCTGCTTTACGGAAATATTTTTGCGCCAAAA
>Ga0194116_10007714_pt1 | contig 11044 bp, 9 predicted proteins | sample TA2MahsurfametaG_4_FD_148617 | JGI IMG/M metagenome (GOLD analysis project Ga0194116, IMG submission 148617) | Freshwater microbial communities from Lake Tanganyika, Tanzania - TA2015008 Mahale S9 surface | ecosystem: Environmental > Aquatic > Freshwater > Lake | place: Tanzania: Lake Tanganyika... | reverse complement strand
ACAATCTCCAATCCCCAATCCCCAATTTTTTAAAAAAATAAATTGATATGTTATTTCTCTCAATTTTCCACTATATAATTTTTTGAATAATTGGTCTCATTATAAATAATTTATAAAGAATTATTAATAAAACAATAAAAATTTCAAATTGTGAATTTAATTTAATTATCGAAGGTTAATTTGATTAATTAACATAAATAATTATTCTTCATCCCTTTCTCTTTTTTTATTCGTAAATTCTCTAAAATGTTTCAAAATGTCGATTTTTTTTTTACTGCTTATTTCCTTTTCAAATTGTTCTTTTTCATTTTCATCTTCATTAGGACTGTCGTTTTTCTTTTTAGGATTTTCCAAATCTTCCTTTATTTGAAGAATGATATTTTTAAATGATTTAATATTATAAACATCATTTAATGCAATGTAGTCTTCTAATCTTTTTCTATTGAGCGCTTCATCTCTTTAGAATTTTTGATAAAAATAAAAACATTCGAAAAATCAATTTAAAAAAATATCAATCTTGCATCGAAGAAAGAACAAATTCAAACTTCTTACCTTTTGTTTTTAATCTTTGCAAAATTTACTTCATCTATTGATTCGTAATCATTTTTGATAATACTTAAAAATTATTTAAAACAAATTTTTATTACTAATTAATCAGTTTTAAATCCTGCACCAACATATATTTTTTTTCCAAGTTTAAATCTCTTAGAATTTTATTCCATTGATTTTTTAAATCATCTACAGAATAGGTTTTAATTTTATCTGCAATTACAGACCAAGAAATTTCAATTTTATTTTTTTCATCAAACAAAAATTTTTGCAAATTCTCCAAGTTTAGAAGCTTTAATAATAAATTCTTCACGATTGTTTTGCTCTTTTCTCCTTTCAAGCTAGAATCAATAATCATTTTTCTTATGCTTTCTTTAATCTCAAATAAGCAATCTTTTCTAACTTCTAAATTTTCTGAAAATTTGTATTTGTAAAGAAAAATGCTATTTCTTTCATTATTTAAATCTTCGCTTTTCGAGCTTTTTTTCTTTTTGCCTTTTATTTTAGTTTCTTCGTTAAGAGACAATTCCTCTAATAATTAACAAATTAAAAATATAACTTTTTAACAATTTTATTTGTTTTTTAATATTTTATTAAATGATAAAATTTACCCCCAGCAGAATCCATTTTTACGATCTTCTGTTGTAAGTTTATACTTTGATCTATATATTTTAGCATTTTTAATGTCGAAATCAAATCGAAATCTGTTTTTCTTTGCTCCCAGTTTTTTCCACCAATTTCTTTCCATTTGTCTTTAACATTTGTGCTTGTTCGTTCTAGCATTTTCCCAATTTTTTCCCATTTAGATCCAAATTCATTATAGAGACTAAATGGAAATTAACTTAAGAATATTGTATTAATAATATATTGTTGAGGATATTAAATCATATATGTTTCCTTTTTATTGACAAATTTCTGACAAAAAGAAAAATTTATGATAATTTAATAAAGAAATGTAGAGGCATGTTAATATATACCTAATTAATTTCATAACTTCTTCATCGGTCCAATTTCCTTTATAATTATAGGGATTGAATGATCTATGACAAAAATTATGTATTGATTGAACAGATCTGTCTGGAAGGCATTCTGCGATTTTTGGCCATATACTGTTGGTTTTTTTGCTTTGCTTTTCAGTAACAAGGTTTATTATATCATTTTCTTCTAAATTATTTTCATGAGCATAATAGCAAATAGCATCCTTGATTAATTTCATTTCTTCAGGAGTGAAAGGTCCTTTTTTAGTTTGTTTTCCTTTAAAATCATTCCACCTTCTTACACATTCAATATTTTCATTATTAAAATTATTAATGCACTCTTCTTCATCTTTAATATCAGATTGGTCTTTTTGCTTTTTTTCTTTATCGATTTGTTTCGGTTTAGTTTTAAATTTTTTTTCTTCCTCTCTGATTTTGGAATCTGATTTTTTAGCAATTTCTTTATTATTTATATTTTTATCCTTTTTCATCGCTGTTTGAGAATTTTTTGTTGATTTTGATTTTTTATCTTTAGGTTGAGACGCTGCTTTTTGCTTATTATCTTTAGATTCTTGTTCTTCAAAAGCATTTAAATTAAAAAAATTTAAATTTTTAATTTAAAGAATATTTTTTTAAAATAATTATCATAATTTATTTAAAATTAAATAAGTAAAAATTTCAAAATAGAATATGTGCTTGATTTAAATATAAATTAGAACTTTTAATATTTTCTGCTTTTGGCTTTGAAGCAGACTTGCTAGATTGCTTTTTTGCTAAATTATCAAACAATTTTCTTGAATTTTTCAAAGCGTCAAGTTTATGTTTTAGAACTTTATCATCCATTGAAAATTTAAAATGCAATTAGTTAATTAAATAATAATTAAATTTAAATAATTATTTTAAACTTTTAATTTTAGTTAATTTGCAATAAAAATATTTTCATTTATTTAAAAAATAAAAAGCTTTATTTGAAAAACTTTCTTTTTAAAAATTTAAAAAATACTTATTTCAACACATGATAGATGAGCTGTTTTACTTTAATAAATTTCAGCTTTTAACTCTATTTCTTTATAAAAATAAATATATTTATTTTTAGGTTTGCTCCTTAATAATAATAATAAATCCAAGATTTTGATATTTTAAATATATTAGTCAAATAAAATTAAATCAGTAAGATGATTAAAATCTTCATTTATGTTATTTTATAATAATAAATATTAAATACTCTTATAAATATTCCTATCTGTTAATCTCAGTGAGAGCAATATCAATACTTTCAATTTTCAAAAAATAAAATATCCAAACTAAATAGAATGATTTAGCATTATTTTTCTCATTATCTTTTTTAGAATTGTAATTATTTTTGTTAAACTCTTTAACTATTATTTTATTTGAGAGATTTCTTTTGTATTTAAATCAACTTCTTCTCCAAATTTTCAATTGAGATGTCTTCCATACAATCGATATCATCCATAGTTTCTTTTAAATGAACGAAATTATCAGCATAAGATTTCTGTTCATGATATCTTTCATGGGAATAGATAACATCAACTTCGAATCCCAAACTCCTCGCATAATGATAGGCAGTTGCCATGTTAGCAAAAACAATTTCATTCTTGTCTCCAAATCTATGCCAAGGGTCATTGCTCGCTCTTGCCCAAAGCATACCATTAGACCTACTATACCCAGTATTTTCCATTTGTAAAACGTAACTTCCTCTTCTTACATAAGGAGTATATTGCATATGATTTATTTCAGCTTGATAAACTCTTACTTTTCTGTTATGAGCTGAAGATGTGCAGATATATGACCAGTCTCCGTTAAAATCAAATTCTCGGCCACCTTTACTATGGAAGCCAATTCTGTTTTTGTTTTGAGAGGGTAAAATATTTTCGGGTTGAACATTAACTCTTTGTACTAATCCCGGAGTCATTTTGTTTTGATTTACAAGAAAAACTTCGGCTGTAATTGTTTTAGGAAGCTTAATATTTCCCATGCGAGGTAAGGGTACTAAATATTTCTCAAATTTTTGGAGCATTTTTATTTGTTAATTAATTTAATATTTTATATTTTATTAATTTTTTTAGCTAAACATAATACACATTTAATTATTAAAATTTATAATTGCTTCTTCTTATCATTTAGACTTAACTAAATAAAAAGGATTTTTTCAGATTTATTTTATTTCTTTTGAAAAATTTTAAATTTACTAGTTAGAATTTTGATTTTTCTGTAAAAAGCATTTTATTATAAAAATATTGCTTTTAAGCTTCTATTTATATCTTAGTCTTTCTTTTTGTCTCAATATTACATAAAAAATTTACTTAAAGTTTTTTATATATTTATATATAGATTAATTTTAAGTTAAAATTATATTATATTGAGTTTATATCTGAGTAAGAAGCAATAGGCATTTTTTTTGAGTTTTTAATTGTAAAAAAAAGCCATGTGAAACAGATAAAGATTAATTTGAACTTTCATATAGTATAAGTTGCATTTCTTTTCTATTCATAGGTTAAAAAAAAATTCTTATCAAATATTCTAAAAATTTGAAAATTTATTATAAATAAAAATACTTTTTAGTATTCAATATTTTTATTAATATATAAATAATGTTTTTAGTAATATTTAGAAAGATTTAACAATATATCTATCAAAAGTATTTATTAATTTTATTATTTTCTACTATATATCTTTATATGAAATTATTAGGAGTTGTCTCTTTTATCAAACAAAGAATTAAATCAGATCAAAATATAGAAAGAATTTTTCTCCGAATAATTATTAGGAATAAGTTTTGGTTTTTGTTATATATTTTCGCTTCTTTTGTTTTTATATATATTCACAATTTTTATAAAAATATAAAAGCAATTTTTTCATATTAAGGAATAATGACATAAATTCTGTTGCTCTATTTATTGCGATTGTTATTACTATTGATTGCAATTATTAGTTATTCAAATTTTATTGAATTTAATAGAAAAAATAGAAAAGGTGATAATAATCTAAGTATCATTAATAACAAGTCTAAATTTAAAATTTTTATTGCTTTTCGCCCTAATATTTTATTATGAGATTTAAATCATAGTCTTAGTCATTATTATATAATCATATTGATTAATATAGATAATCAGTAATATAGCTTATTGTTAATATTATCTATATTATTTTTCTTAATATACATATCCGATTTATATAAAATTTTAATAATATTATATTTATCTATTCTTATTTTTCCTCAAAAATACAAGAAATAAATAAATCATAAAGTATCGGAAATATTAAATTATAACAAAAATACTTATGAATATAAAGTTTCAAGAAAACTATTGAGTCGGTTTTTTTCTTTTGTTGAAGTAGCAGTTATTTTACTAGCTAAATGATATTTCATTTCTATTCTTTCTTTCTCAGACATAATTTTGATAAGCTTTTGTAATACGAACGACCCATATTTATTTTTCAAGAAACCCAATAATTTAGTGGGGTTAAACAAGTCTGAAATGATTTTGGTTTTTGTTTCCTGTTGTATATGAAGAAATAAACTTATATATATTTAATGGATAATTCTTAAGAAAGTTATTTAAATAGAAATAGATTTTTACTTCATTCAAAAAGTCCAGAATCTTCTCCACTACATTTGATGAAAACTTTTGCATTGATAAAGAAATAATATTATTGACTATTATTTCTACTAAGTCTTTGCAATATACAAACCCCCAATTCTATAATTAAACATAAAGAAAATTTAATGTAAATAACAACAAGTAAATTTTTAATTACTTCCAAAATATATTGAATGGCATAATTGCCAAAAGGACTTTGAATTATTTCAAGACAATTGTTATTGATTGCTTGCAAAATTTGTCCTTTTGAAACTTGGCATGTATTAGTATTAATAAATTTTTTTATCTAAAGTTTTTATTTTGTGTAAGTAATTAAATAAAACAAAATATTATTTAAATCAGTGGTTTAAAAATAAAGAATTTACTACACAAATTCCATTTGAATCTAAAACCAGATTTTTTATGTTATTAATAATAATCGAATTCATCAAGTTTCTTTTACATTCATTTATACATAGCAATATTTTCTGAATTACATGAGTTGCATTATTATCCTTGAAAAAATTAATAAACAAAATAATATTATAAATTCCAAAAATTTAAAACAAGGATTATTAAACTAATAAATATTTTTATAATTGTGAATTTACAAAGCACATCTTCAAAACATCGTCTGTAATTGAATTCAAAAATATATTTTCTTCTTTGTTTAAATTAATAAGCTCCAAAAATGATTGTAAAGCATGAGTGCCACAAGTGTGATAAGAAATGTTTACAATTTCATTAGCAATCTAATTATAGTAATTTAAGTTATAAATTTAAAATATTCAAAAATGAAAATAATATAAAAACTCAAAATATATGAGAATAAAATTTGAAATATACTAAATTTAATATTTTAATTCTCTGCTCTGGGCAACAACTTTGGATTAATTTTTGACAAAAATAATTGCCATATGTATCCATCATCAGTTTAGAAAAATTATTTGAAAGCATTTTAATTATGTAGTTAATTGCTTCAGGAGAAATTTTATCCAAATATTTTTGCAACACCCTAAAAATTATTTAATTTACAGGTATTTTTATTATTCTTAAATGAATGTAATCCTTCCCGATATTAAAAAATTAAAAGAGATTAGATCAATAATAAACAAATTTAAAAACTTTTATTTATTTTTAAATTTAAAATATATTTCAAAAAAAAAATCACCTTGATCCTTTTTGACTACATATGTATTCAGACAATTCAAAATTAATGTTATCTAAAAATGTAATTAAATCTTCCTTCATTTCTTTAATCGATTCTTTTTTCTCTTTGTTAAAAAGCGATTTTTTATTGTTAACATTATTTGAGCTTGAATTTTTACCAACTTTCTTTTCGCCTCTAGAGCTATTTAGTTCCGCAAATCTTTCACTTGAAAATGAATTATCTTTACTATTAGAATCGGTGTTTTCTGATGAGTATCCATGTAAATTTAGTTTTCCAAAATTAGAATTTATTTCGAGGCTTTTCATAGAATCTTCTAAATTACAGGAACTCGTATCAACAACTTCATTTAAATTTCCGCTGTTTTCACTTCCCACAGTAATCAGAATTTTACTACTGTTTGAATTCTCTTTTTGATTGTTGTTTAAATCCTTATTTAAAAACTTTGAATTATTTGCATTTGGTATTTTATTGTTAGATTGATTGCATTGACTTAAATTATGGTTATTATTATTGAATGAAAGGCTATAATTCATATCATTATTAATTAATGAATTGTTAGTATTATTTTCCATGCTTTGGAAGCTTTTTATTAAATTCTTTTCTTGACTTGTAGACTTTTTATTGCTTTGATTTTTGTTTTTATTTTTATTTTTGTTCTTTTTGTTTTTATTTTTTCCAGTTTTACTTTTACCTAAATTAGTATTGCTATTGTTTAGGGAAGAATTGCTTTCTAAAGCTTTATTTACATTATTTTTGATATCATTAAAATGAATAATGTTATTATTATTATGTGGAAATTTACAGCTATTTTGCAAATCATAACCATTATTATGATTATTCAAAGAATAATTCAAATTGTAATTTTTATTGATAATACCATAGGGAAAATTCTGAGGAAAGTTGTATATATTTTGGTTTGGAATAAAATTATTGTTTTGATGATTTAAATAAGCTGTATCTTTTATCCCATTAATATTTTCACCATTTAAATTGTGATTCTGATTCATATTAAAGTGATTCAAATTATAATTATTATAAGGCATATTGAAATTTTCATTGAAATTATTGTTATTATTTGTATTACTAGTGTAACCAGGATTGAAAGGAAATTTACTGTTGATATTATTCGATGTTTGTTTGGAATAATTTCCTTGATTTTGATAAGAAAACTCTCTATCACTGGCGTATATTAAGTTAATATTTTTGTTTGTATTCTTTGAATTGAAGTTGGATTTCTGACAATAGTTATAAAATTGAGGATTGATGCTATTTTCCAAATGAAAGTTTTTCGAGATATTGGAAAAAGTCTTCATGTTGAGGTTAGGATTGTTTGAGTTTTGGGTGAAGTTTGGAGATTGACTTTCCTCCTTTAAAAAATTATAAAAAAAATTATTATTATTTGAGTTATTAATATTCTTTGTACTTTCATCGTACAACAAATTAATGTTGTTAATTTGCAATCCATTATTAAAATTTGACTGATGCTGTTTTGAGTTTATTATATTATATAAATTTTTATTGTTATTAATACTGTTATTAATTGAAATGCCTGATGAAAGATTTTCAGAAAAATTATTATTTACATTGTTATTATAGACGTTATTGATTTGATTAATTAATTTATTTTGATTTACTACAATATCATTTCTAATATAATTATCGTTATATGATTTTTTATTTGAAATAATATTACTATTGTAGTTTTTGAAATTGTTATTTTTAGCTTGGCTAAAATTATTGTTATTTAAACCAATGTTTCTATTATTGTTATTAAAATTATTTTCTATATTACCTAATCCGTTTTGGTCTACTTGTTGAAAATGAGGATTTGAACTTTGAAATAAGTTTTGCTTATTGAGTCCATTAGCCCAATTATTAGAATTATTTTGCATTTCTAGAAATTCTCTTTGAAAATTTTTATTAAACTGATTCTTATCAAAATTGGAGTCATTCGACAAAATGAGGTTTTCTTTATATTTCCGGTTTGAATTTAAATTAAAATTTACATTTTTATCATCAAATGAATTCTCCTTAAAATTATTTCTTAAATGATTAGAGAAAGAATTCGAATTTTTATTGTTTTTGGGAGTATTCGAGAAATTTTTATGAAGATGGGAATTTGAGTTATTCAGAAGATTTCTCTCCTTTTCGTTTTTAACAAAAATATAATTTCCGTCAGACATATTTCCATGTTCATTGTTTTTTAAATTATTTGAAAAAACTGAATCAAAAGGATCCGCAAAAATATTATTCTTTTTAAAAAATTAATTAATAATTGTAATAAATTTTATAATTTTAAATATAAAATTAAAAATCTCAAAAACTAATAATTAAAAATAATATCTTTATTCAATTTATAAATAACATTTTCCAATCAAGGAAAATATAATGTTTCAAAGATTGTTGAAGTTTAAAATATGATGATAAATTACTTTAAAAGTGAGTGTTTAAATAAAAATTTTTGAAGAAAAATAATTTATTACTACTTGACCAATATGGTTCAAATTTCCAAAATTATTTGAGTCATCTAATTTATCTAAATTTGTTATCGTATTAATTATCAGCTTTTGGCCATCGTCATTATCCGAATCATCATCATAATCTTGGAAAAAGAAATTTTGTCCATAGAAATTATTATTGTTTTTGTTTTTTTGATCATCATGGTTTTTGAAGTTTTCCTTTTCAGAGTCTTTGGAAATTTCATTCATAAAAAAATTAGGTAAAAAATTGCTTGTAGGATTCAAATTAAACTGCTTATTATCAAAATCCTTTGTTTCAAAATTTTCTTTTTCTATTTTAAATCCTACGTCATCTTCACTAAAATCAAGTAAATGCCCTTTAGGATAAAAGTCATAAATATTTTTATTTTTGGATTTCATTCAAGTCGATTATTTATTAATTTTTTTTATTACGCGAAATTAAGAATTTTCCAAAAAGACTAATTTTCCTTAACTTGATATTTTGTAATTTAAATTAATAATTTTTTATTATGGAATAGTAATATAAGAAAGGTGAATTTGGTATTTTACACCTCGAATTATTAAAATTTAGGATTAAAGAATTGTATAATAAATATTTAACTTAAAACTTCTAATATAAAAATTTTTCTTTTTAATTCATGTAATTTTAAAATATATGGTTTTGCAAATAATAATAAATTTAAGTTTGAATATAAAAATTTATTTAATGAAATTAAAAATTAAAATTAAGCTTTAATCTTTTATTTTTTAAAAAAATATTTTATAGAAAAATGACCTTCACTCACTTGATGAATTGCGTTGCATTGACCTACGGTCCGATTTATACTATATACTCTGGCTCGAATTTGTAATTATTTAATAATAAAAATAAGTATAGAAATAAACATTCATTAAAGAATATTATTCTGTTCATTAAATTTTATTTTTTATTATTTTTTCAAGATTCATTTTTACAAATAAATATTTACTTTTCTAGAGCAGATCATTCTGTTTTCAAAATGTCCACTTGGGTTTTTTTATATTATTTAATAAGTTCTGCTTTGAAGGTATTTATAAGAATTGCTTTTTTCTCGAATTTTAAATAATTTGCATATACTTTAAAATCCGCTTTTATTAAAAAAAGCAAAAAATAAATTTTGAAATATCATATTATAGCATAACTAATTTAATTATCTAGATGGTTTTATATGCCACAGTGATTCCTTATAATTATAATTCTTTAGACAGCGATACTTTAGACCCCGCAGAAGTAATAATTATGATGAAAAAAAATTTAAAAATAAATGCCAATTAAAGATCATCTATAAATAAATTATTTTCATTCAATTATTAATTTCAAAGCTTAATTTATATTATAATATCTAATTCAGGAAACACTAAAAGTCTTAGTAAATCTAATAGAGATAGTGTTAATAAAATATGCTCTAAATTTAAAAAATCCTTTCAGCGAAAAAGAAACTGCTTTGAAGGTTTTAACCGTAGGCTTAATATGGACTCTTGCCAATTCTATTTGTTCTAATTTATTGTATTTCCTAATGAATGCAACTGGTGAGGAATTTAATTGGGAATACATTATAACAGCTATAGAATCAAATTTTGATTTGATAGAGAGATTAGCAGTGGTTGCTTTAGTGGAATGCTTAGATCAGAATGATAAGTCTTTTCAATACAAAGCATTTATTGGAGCTATCTTAGTTTTAAAATATGCATTTTTCGGATTGGGATTTAAATTCATTAGAATTATCAAAACAGATGATAAATGGATCCAGTTATATTATAAGGCTATAGCAACATTGGTATTAGGATTTATAAGCAGAATAATCTTTAAAAGATCATTTAAAAATCAGCAAGAATTAGAAAAAGAGCTCGAAAACTTACAAAAGAGATTACATGAAGAATATGGAAAATACAACTAATTATAAGTTAAATAAACATATAATAATAGCAATCAATTAAAAAAATTGATATTTATATTCTTTAATATTCTTAGAGAGTGAATATAAAAAATCTTATGTTGATTAAAAATTTTACTTCATATCAAGTTTTAAGTTTAATATTTAAATTTGATTATATATTTATTAAAATTTTAATTTTGGCTTAATTTTTCTTTTTAACAAAAAATATTTGCTTTAAGGAAAGTATATTATAATAAAAATTAATTCTATGAAATTGAATTTTATTTACTTCAAATTACAAAAAGATATATATATTAAATCAATTAATTATCACTCAGCTCAAAATATTTATTAAAATAATTTTTTACTG
>Ga0194116_10007713_pt1 | contig 11045 bp, 9 predicted proteins | sample TA2MahsurfametaG_4_FD_148617 | JGI IMG/M metagenome (GOLD analysis project Ga0194116, IMG submission 148617) | Freshwater microbial communities from Lake Tanganyika, Tanzania - TA2015008 Mahale S9 surface | ecosystem: Environmental > Aquatic > Freshwater > Lake | place: Tanzania: Lake Tanganyika... | reverse complement strand
TAAAAAATATAAAGTCTTGTTTTTCTTTATTTAATAAAGGATTTATAGTTCGTCTGACTGATAATTAAATAATCTATTTAGAATTTTCCTTTATTTATATTATTTTTAATAAATGAAATTTGGCTTAAATTAAACATAAATTATTTATTAAAAACGAAATAATTATTGAAAATTTTTTAATAATTTAGTTATTATCAGTCAAACAATCTATAAAAAGAGATTTAAATTAATTGTTTAATATATTTAAAATTCTTTAATATCGGTGAAATTATTTGCTTAAAAATGCAAACAAATAAATACTTTTATTGATTCAAAAAAAAGTTTATCATTCTTAGATTTACTTTATTATTTTTTTAATTGCTCAATTTATAATTTAATTATTAAAAATTTATTGTTATTTATCTAAAATTTGTTAAATTTGAAGAATAACAAAATAAATGAATTGGGAAAGCTCAATATTAAACAGAATCTATCGCACGAATGATTTAAAATTTACAATTGTAAATATTAACAATATAAAAGACAAACAAACATACATAAAAAAATTAAATGAATTTCTACTTTTATATCAACTGAATGAAAGTAACATAAGAATAAACAGTAATGGTGCACTATATAAACTCAATAATAATAAAAACACTTTTTATTTCAGTTTTAATTTAAATGTTCATTTTTATTTATATGCAAATTTTTTTGATGCCGAGACTAAGCATGTTAAATATGCTTCTTATTGGAAATTCTATTTTTATAATGAGAATGACCAAATGGTTAAAGAAGAAGACATAATTTTGGGAAAAAAATTATCAAATTCTTTAAAAACATTACTTTTAAAGTTTTTGTATTCAAATGAATACGAAGATCTTTTAAATGATATTCCTTTGGAAGAATATTATAAAAAATTTAATGATTATTTTAAATTCAGAAATTTCTTAATCGGTAATGAAATATCGCTATATGATGTAGTTTTATTGAGTATTCTGTTCCTATATAAAGAAAAAACTAATATTTATCTTGATGTGATTATTCCTTTTGATGAATTTATAAAAAAAGAAAACAAAGATAAAATCAAATATAAGCATTTACAAAGATGGATTTTTACAATAAGAGACTATTGTTCTGTGGAGTATATTTTTCATTTTCATTTTTTCAATTATTGAATTTTAAATAAAAAAGACTTTTAATATGAATTCCATTCAAGATTAAAGAAAATTAATTATATAATTGATAATTAAATTAGTTTTGAGAAAATCGATCGAATACGTCAAAGTCATTATAAAGAGTATTTATTCGAAACATTCAAAATGACCTCTAACCAGAAATTAGTTGAACTTGTCTGTAATTTAAACAACCTCTGCAGTGAAAAGGAAATAGATAAAATTGATGAATTAAAATCTGCCAATAAAATGAAATATGAAAGTTTGCTTCTATCCTGCAATAATAAAGAGTCTGAATTATCTTTTTTAGATAAAGAAGACTCAAATAAGCTTATAAATGAAACATCTTCAAATTCTTTAAAAAATTCTCAAGAATTGAAAACTAAAAGCGAACTCGAAGAAAAAATTGTAGGTGAAATAAAATCTTTATTGGATTCAGGAGAAAATGTTAATTCGCGTGAAACTCAAACTTATAAAACGTTGGCTCATTTAGCATGCAGAAAAAGGAATATGAAACTGTTAAAATTATTAATTGAATACGAAGCAGATTTAGAAGCTATTGATTTTGAATTTATGACACCAATATTTGAAGCTGTTATTACTGGTGATTTTGATTTATGCAAATTTCTAATTGATGAGAAAAAAATAAATTTGGAGCATAAAGAAATTCAGAATAGAACAGCTTTTTATTGGACAGCTTGCAACGGAGATGTAGAAATGATTGAATATTTAATAAAAAAAGGAGTAGATGTAAATATAACATCTAAAATGGGAAGGACTCCTCTTTCAAAGGCTTCTTGGAATGGGAAAAAAGATGTAGTTGAGTTATTAGTAAAATTACCAAACATTCAAATAAACAAACCGGATAGAAATGGGAGGTATCCTATTCACAATGCTGTTTGGGGAGTTAACGGAGGTAGATTAGGAAAAAAAGTCATTGGGTTAACAGCAACTGATAATCCTGAATGTGCAAGAGTAAAAAATCATTTAAAAGGTTTATTTTAGTATTTATAAAATCAGGCATATTATATTTGAAAAAATGTTAAAATTTGATTTAATTAATTTATAGCTTTTGATTGATAATGGTGCTTGGATCGAAGTCCAAGACAATGAAGGATACACTCCTTTAATGATAGCTGCTTCAACTAATGGTGTTGATTCACTAAAATACATGATAGAAAAGAAAGGGAATGTCAACACAATTAATAAATACGGAGCAACGGCTCTAATCGAATGTTCAAGATACGGAAACTGGGAATGTGTGAATATTCTCTTAGATGAAGCAAAAGGTTAATTTTACCTATTAAATAATATTTATTTTTCAGATGTTGATATTTATATGAGAGATGATTCTGGAATGTCTGCAATTGACTATGCAATATTACTTAATAGAATTGAAGCTTTGGATATTTTACTTAATAAATGCGAATATAGTTTAGAAGATTATTTCAAAATTTTGACAATGAGTGTTTATTCAAGAAAAATAAAGACTTTTGAATTTATAATAAAATTTTTACTTAAAAAGAGTTTTTTGGAAAAATTTACTTATGAGTTCATATTTAAAATATTGGAAAAAATCATTATTATTCATCAATTTGAGAAATATCACATATTGATTCAAGCCTTAAAAGATATTAAGGGAAAGCAAGATTACGATCTCACAGAATTAGAGCAAAATATCGATTTGCTTATTTTATCAGCAATGTCACTGAAAATATTCAAATTAAACTGGGAAAAAAGTCAAATAGGCTCTAGTAAGGAGTTTTGCTTCATTTTTCATCAAAGAGATGAAAATGCGGAAATTGACTATGATGATTTTGAAGATGAAATTAGAGAAAAAATAATAAATAATGTAAAAAACAATGAAAATATGTATAATAAGGCGAATAAAATATGCGAAAGTCAAAATGAGACTTATAATAATGTGATAAATAATTCAAACATTAATAATTCTTCAAAATTTAATAATTTGCAAGAATGTAATACTATGAAAAATGACTTGAAATCTTCAAGTAAATTATCAACTAAAGAAGAAATTAACATTAATCATGAAAATGAAACGATTATAAGATTCGAAGAATATCTGGAAATTAATATAAAGGATTTAGTTAATCTAAAAGTTATTCAATTGAAAAAATTTATGAATAATTTCGAAAATTACCGTAAATTGGAAGGAGAAATAGAAATACCAGTGATTGAATCTGATTTCAATGCTGGTCCAAAAAAAGAAATTTTTTCACAAAAATTTTTGAAATTGTTATTCATCAGAGAAAATTATGACTCTCTTAGATTGATATTTAAGGAATTAGAAAAAATTTCAATCCTAATAAATTTTAAATTGGATGAATTAATTGAAAAAGATTTTACTAATGAACTAGATTCGGATCCTGAAAGAGACAACTGTAATCTAGTATTAATCAAAGACAATGTAAATCACACTAACAATAATGATAAAGTTAAATTGAATTATGATTATTTAGATAGAATTAAGAATATAAATATTAAAGCATTTATATCTGATATTCTCTTTGAAAGCCAAATTACCATGAAACAAAAAAGCTTTGAATTCATATATTCTCTTAACAAGAGGAAGAAAGAGGATAATTATTATGAATACTGGAAAAAATCATTGGACAATTTTAATAATCACAATATTCTTTCATTTTTTATTAAGAGCATTTTTAATAATTATTCAGAAGCAAATAAAAATGAGAATAATATCCTAACTGATCTACTGAATTCAAAAATTTTGAGTTTGCTTTTATTTTTCAAATTGAAAAATGAAAAAAATATACTACATTTGATATTTCCCAAAACGAATACATATGATGTTTTGAATGAGATTTTGCTATGTATAAAAGCCAATTTTCCGAAAAGCATAAAAAATTTAATTTCAATGATAAATAGCATTGACAACAATAATTTGACTCCAATTGATATAGCAATTAAAAAGAAAAATTATGAAATGGTGGAGGTTTACACGAAAATTTTAAATGATTTTTTAATTAACAACAGTTTCGTGACAATAAACAAAGATAGTAAAGAAGAAATAAATACCAATAACTCTATAAAAAACTTAATCGACATTAATAATTGTGATGATAACATCCTTTATAAAATTGTCAGCTATTCCATTAAGGATGAAGGCTTTGTTACGATTCCGGAAGATTATAAAATTTATATAAAAAACAATCGGTTCAATATTGAAACTAGTATAAAGAACATTAATACTAAATTAAATGCACAAATTAATTCTGAAACATCAGCTAAAAATAATTTACAATTTAGTAAATCTGGATTGAATTCTAATCAATATTTAATAAAAGAAGGTAATAAATTTTTAAAATTTTTTTAAAATTATCATGTTTTATTATTTAAAAGTATAGAAAAAACAATTCAAGTTGAAGTTGAAGATTTCATAAATAATCAAGGAAATTTATGCTTCAATGAATCATTTGGATTATTGGCATCAGCAATGTCAGATATTTTAAATAGAAATTTATTCATTATTAAAGCGATTAATGAAAATCGAATCTTTTCTCATTTTAACTTTAATCAAAAGCAAACAAAAAAAACGCAGGCCTGGGAAAGTAAAAATACTTTACAAGAATTTAAATCAAACTTCTTTTGGTAAAATAAAATTTTGAATTTTTATCATTTATAGAAGCTTTACGGTTAATCATAAATTCTTACTAAGTTAATTATTTATAATTTTCACTTTTTTAAAAATTTTTATTAAAAATATTAAGAATATTAATGAATTTTTCATATAGGGTTGACTGTAGAGAGAAACTAGATTCCTGTATTCAACATTTAAAAAGTGTCAAATACATTGGAGTAGACTTAGAATTTCATAATCTGAAAGCCTGTTCAAGCTCAAATGGTATAGTTTGTGTTGTACAACTTTCTAGCATAGAAAAAACCTTCGCTATAGATAGTCTTATTTTAGATCAAAATACAGTAAGAGATAGTATTAAACCTATTTTTGAAGATGAACAAATTTTAAAGATTTTCCATGGCTGCGATAACGATTTAGCATTCTTAATATCAAATTATCAGATTTTTACAAGAAATTTTATCGATACTGGTAGAACATATTTAGCCTTTCAAAATCATATTCTTAACAGATCATTGAAAACTGCTCAGTTACCTTCATTGAGCTACTTAGCCAGGCTATTTTTAAATTGTGAATTAGATAAATCATATCAAAAAGCAGATTGGAGAATTAGACCATTAACAAAAAGTAATTTTTATTTATTTAAACTTAAAGTTTATAACAAATAATTTGTTAAATATTTTTTATTCAAACTAATTGTTTATACAGATATGCTATCATATGCTCTTTCTGATGCGAAAATAGTTATCTATATATTCGAAATTTTTGTGGGATTGTATAATTATCTAAATGATAATCTTTTTGAGAATCAATTAAGAATTGATAAGAGCATTAATTTAAGTGAAGAATTCATCAAAGAAAAAGACGCTTTTTACCAAAATTTAATTAAAAATCTTCGTGAGAATAAATTATCTGAAAAAGAATTAAAGTTAATAAAGGAATCTTCGGTTTCTGATAAAAAGCATATGCATAATAATAATAAAGGTTCATTTTATTCTTTATTATTGGAATCAATTCTAAGATCTTTAGAAATTATAAATCAGAAGATTAATTTTGAATATAAAAAAATAGAAGTTAAATTAAATTGAATTCATTAATATAGATAATTAGAATTTAAAAAATTTGTTTATTTAAATATTTTTCTTTAACATTAGATTATAAATAAATAAACATAAATCATCAAAATCAAAAAAAACTATTGATTAAACACTTGAAATTGTTATTTATCTATTAAATTTAAATAAAAAAAGGATTTCAATATTTATAAAAAATTTTTTATTTATTTCTTATATTACTTATAAAAAAATAGAAATTAGATATAAAACAATTTTCTTAAAAAACATAGTAATTAAAACCAATATTTAGAAAATTAACAATTTAAAAGATTTTGGTTTAAATTAATTTCGATTAATTATTTAAACCAAGAACAAATACTATATTAAAATTAAAGCAAATTAATGAAAAAGCTAAAACAAATTACTTTTAAAGATCTTAATTTCAACCTCAAAAATGAAATTTTCTCATATTTTCATTGTATACAAATTTTAAAATTGATGCTTATATCCAAAACTTTCAAAATTGCAATTCAAAGCCTAAAATGGTTTAAATACATCAAAAATAGAATTTTAGAGATTGAATCTCAAGCAAGCTTGAATTTTATTGAAATGAAAGCAATATACAACAATTTAAAAGAAAAGATTGCTTCTGAATCACTAGCATTTCAAATTTGTGTTTACTTTTCTCTCCGAAGATTAAAAAATATAGAATATTTAAATTTATATTATAACTTAAATATTGAAGAAGATAATGATTTAAAATTTTTTGCACAAATTATCTCATTCAACGATTCAATTGAAAAACTTGATCTAAATCAATATGATTTAGGTGAAAATGAAAAAATAATGCTTTATTTAAAAGAAGCCTTAAAGCTTAATAAATCTATTAAAATTTTAAATCTTAGTAATAATAAATTTTGCAAAATTGAAAAAAATATGATTTTTTTAAAAGAAGTATTTCAGATTAATAATCAAATACAAATTCTTAATCTTCGTAAAATAGATTTAGGGCTAAGTGTGAAAAATATGATATGCTTAAAAGATTTCCTAAAAGTGAATAATTCAATTCTAAAACTTAATCTAAGTCAAAATTATTTAGGGCAAGATGTGAATAATATGGTATGCCTAAAAGAGGTACTAGAATTCAATAATTCCATTAAATTACTTGATATTAGTGATAATCATTTAGGATTGAATGAAGATAATATGTTTTATCTAAAAGAGGGTTTGCAAATCAGTAATTCAATTGTTGTACTTAATCTAAAAAAAAATGATTTATTTTTAAGTGAAAAAAATATTTTTTTTCTAAAGCAGGCATTACTTAATAATAATTCAGTCACAAATCTAAATCTTAGTCGCAATAAATTAGGTAAAAATGAGAAAAATATTTTGTATATGAAGGGATTGATAGAACAAAATAATTCAATACAAATACTTAATCTTAGTAGTAATAGTTTAGGATTAAATTCTAATAATATCGTTTTTTTAAAGGAAGCCTTAAAAATTAATTATACAATTCAAGAAGTGAATTTTAGTAGGAATAGTTTAAGTCAGGAAAAGAACAAAAAGATTTATTTAAAAGATTTATCAGAGAAAATTAAATTTTTATATTATTAAAACTATATCAATAGGTTGGATTACATTGAAAATTTTATTTTACAATATAAATTATTAAAGAATTAATAATTTAAATTTATATCGCCTATAAATAATAAAAAAAAAATTATTGATCAAAATATTTTAATTTTCAATAGCAAAATTATAGTCTCATAAAAATTTAAGTTATGAATTATATATATTATTAATGCAAAATAAAAGAAATGGTATTAAAGAAATTAGTATTAAAGATTGAATTCAAAATTAAAAATCTGGTTAATTTTTTTTTAAATACCACTTCAAATACATATTCAAAAAAAATAAATATTTTTCTTCAGATAATGATATCTTATTTTTTGTTAATTCCTATGATTTGTTCAAGAAACGTCTCTTGTGATAATATAGGCATTTGTAAAATAACTTATTCTGATGCTTACGAATACATCCCGAAGCCATTTGGAATAAATTTGAATTTCTTTCAAGATAAATATTTAAAAGAAGATTTTCAAAAATATGTTTATTTAAATAATACAGTAGGAAGTTATTTCGAATATACGATGGATCCAAACGTTGAATATTTATTTGGAACTAATAAATATCAATGCGCTGATGGTTTAGATGAGTGTCCAAGCAAATGCTGCAAGCAAGGCATTTGCTCTGATCCATCAAATGTTTGCTTAAAATATAAAAATACACGTGATCTTATTCTTATTATAACTGGATCCTTGTTTTTATTTTTCACAATTATTTATTGGATAATTTTTTTCTACTTAGGAATTAAATATAATTCTGGATTTTCTGAAGGAAAGAATATAAAGGCACTTGATATGATATATCGTAAGCCTTTCAAAAAATTAGAAACTCAAGAAGCACCGGATACTGAATTTAACCCAAATGTTAATTATGAGGAATTTATCCGGAAAAAAGGGGAGGATGAAATAGAAAACGAAAATCCTGAAATTATTGAAAACCGGAAAACTTATAAAAATATTGAAAACGAATCTGTTTTGATAAATGAAGAAAATTTAAAAGAAAATCAATCAAATGAAGAGAATTTTATCAAAAATAAAAGTGTGTGTATTGATGACAAAATTTTAGGCGGGAAATTCGCAAATTTCGCAGTAGGATCTTCTATGGAAACAAGAGATAATAAAATTATGAAAAGCGAAAATGAGAACTTAAATATGAAAATTAACGAAAATGAAATAATCGAGGAAGAAAAAGATTTGAATCTGATGAATTCTCATGCTTTAAATAATGCATTGCTGTTTAGCTATAATAGATTTGAAGAGAGCAAAGGAACAAAAATAGTAGATGATAATTTTAATGGAAATAGGAATAAAAATTTATTGTTAGAGTCTAATGCAAGTAAATCGAATTTGAATATGAATTTCAAAGGAGAAGTTTTTCCCAGAAAAATTAATAATAATATAGATAAAAATGAAGAAATAATCTTTGCAAGTAAGGAAAACTTATCCAATGAATCAATTCAAATGAGAAGTTTAGTGAATCCTCAAAGTGAAACTATAAGTGAACTAAAAGCTCATAAAACCGAAGATAATTTAGCTAGTAAAATTGTTGATTGTGAAACTGGCAAAATAAAAAATATTGAAATTGAATCAAAAATTTATAAAACTCAATTCGGAGAAAATGCTGATTTAAATAAAGATACTCAAGATATTTTTACTTCTCAGAATTATTTGAGAAAAAGTACAAATAGAAAGTTGAAGCGAAGAGTCCGAGAAAGTAATGAGGTTTTAATCAGAAATTCTGATGCTATAAATGTCGAAGAAGAAAAGATTAAATCTGTTATTGAAAAAGATTTTGATTTGGATAAAAAACTTACAAACGAAATTAATGAAGAAATACAAAATTTAAATTCTTTTGATGATATTGATAGAAATGGTAATATAGTTTAATAATAATCTTTATAATAAAATTAATATAAATAATGTAAAATTAAAATCATTTATTTTAATTAAATTAGATACAAGAAGAAGGAATAAAGAAATAATCAACAATGAAGATGATATTTTTATACAAAAAGAATTGGATTAAACAGTTAAGAAAATTTAAATATTTATTATTAAATTATTTATCTATTTAAGTAAATCCAGGCTTAAGGTATTTTTGTTATTTTAATTTTCGAGTTTTTATATAAAAATTGAATTAAAATATTAAACATAGGAGTAAAATTAAATAAATTAATGAATTTGAGAAAAGATCATAAATAGACCCTTATTACAAAATTATAAAGAAATTTTTAAAAAGATTTTTTGAAATATTTTGGTTATATTATTAAAATTTGATTTTTCTACTTATTTTTGACAGAAAAATTTTTTTTTTTCGTTGAATGAGAACTAAATGTTTGATTGATCTAAAAATTATTAGCTTTTATATTTCCTTTTACCTTTAATTTGAATAGATATTAAAAATATATTTTTAAAAAATGAATAATTTCGTTTGTGTTTATATAATTACTCAAATTTACTTAATTGATTATTAAATAGGAAAAATATTCATTTTTCTTTCAAACAATTTTTCTTTCTCAGCTTCATTTAATAATTTTTTACTATTTAAAACATTATTTATTAACTCCAAAACTTTACTTTTATAATAATATTAACAACCTATATTATTAGATTTTACTTGAAAATAAAATATTTGCTTGAGCATATCTAATAATATCTACTGTTGGAGATTCTTTTACATCATCAGAATATTTGGCGAAATTATGTCCTATTACCACGAAATCAATATAATCATCGCCAAAATTCACGAAGTCACAAATATCTTTACCAATAGTTTTATTAGGATTTTTTTCAATTGCCAAAAACTTTTTCTTTACTATTCCAAATTTATTACAATGCTTTTCAAAAGCATCTTCAATTTCTTTATAATTTTCTCCATATCTGTAAAAATTTAAAGCAATTATAGAGTCATGGTCTAAATCAACTAAAGTTGTAGCAAGTTCAAAAGCTTTGAAAGATCTGCTATTTTGATTTTCAATACACACAAGCCAATTAAATCCTTTACTTTCTTTTTTAGCTCTTTGCGCATTTTCCTTAACAACTATTGTGGGAATGCTTACGCTCTTAATTAAATATATTACACCAGATGACAATTCTTTTTTGTCTTTTATACCTTTATGACCTTGGCAACCTAAAACTAAGAGCTCAGAATGAATATAATTTGCAACTTTATTAACAATTTCTAATGCATGCATGTTCTCTGTTTCACGATCTTGACATATAATTTTGTAGTTGTCTTTGGGAATTTTTCCAATTAGTTTAGTTTCATATTTTGAAATAATTTGCTCAGGCTGATTTTTAAAAGGAATATTTGTTAGTTTCTTTGTATTTTTTACATGCAAAAGTGTGATCAAATCACCCTTTTTGTAAATTTCATTAAAAATCATATCAAATCCCCATTCAGAGAGGTGAGAACCATCTACTGAAATTAAATAGTTTTTTTTTTGAGGGTTTTCATTCAAATTAGATTCCATGTTAAATTTTGAAAATTATTTTATTAAATTAATTTATTTAATTTAAAGAAAAATTAAATATGTTTTGATAAATAAATAGAATAATCAATTTATCATTCCAAATTAAATTCACATATTAA
>Ga0194116_10007712_pt1 | contig 11046 bp, 8 predicted proteins | sample TA2MahsurfametaG_4_FD_148617 | JGI IMG/M metagenome (GOLD analysis project Ga0194116, IMG submission 148617) | Freshwater microbial communities from Lake Tanganyika, Tanzania - TA2015008 Mahale S9 surface | ecosystem: Environmental > Aquatic > Freshwater > Lake | place: Tanzania: Lake Tanganyika... | reverse complement strand
GTTGTTAGTATTGTTAGAGTTGTTGTTATTATTATTGTTATTGTCAGAGTTGTTATCATTGTCAGAGTTGTTATCATTGTCAGAGTTGTTATCATTGTCAGAGTTGTTATCATTGTCAGAGTTGTTATCATCATCGGAAAGAAGGCCTGTGTGATCATACATAGAAGGTAATTTTCTAGCATAGGGGTTGTAGATGGGGTTGGGGTTACGAGTAGAACGATAAGACGAAAACATGTTAGCAGAAGTAGTAGTAAAAGGTAGGTAGCTTAAACGGTCAAGTATAATGTTGAGCTTTAAGCACGTAAACGATCAGAAGATAATCTACGGACTTAGAAATGTAATATAAAAAAGTATTTCAATTTTTTATAAAAAAGAAGAACACCTTAAGCGAAGCAAAAAATATAGATTGTTATCTTTAAATAGTAATTAGTAATAAATAATATATTCTATAGGGTGTCTATTTAGTGGGTCATATCTCGCTTTGTCACTCATTTCTGCTTTTTTACTCTAATAAACACATCATATATGGTCACAATATAGAAGTAAGAATGTGAAATATATGAGAGCATAAAAGAAAAAAAAGTGTGACACAGTGTGACACTATATAGTAGCACAGTTAATAGAAAAAAGTGTAACCATATAAATCACACATTTTTTCTATATTTGTTAGTTTATTTGTATTTTGAAAGTTTGTTATATTTGTTAGTTTATTGTATTTTGAAAGTTTGTTAGTTTGATATTTTATTAGGAGGGGTTTTAATTTAATTATCTCCTTGTAGGGTGTCGAAGTCATATAGGTTAATGCCAGAGTTAGAGTTAGAGTCAGAGGTAGTGGTAGCAGGAATGCCCATCATTTGCCAACCATATAATCCAGTGCCATACAATTCGTTGGCGTGGTAAGAACGCTGAATAGGTACACCTCTTCTACTAGTTCTGGGAGCAGGAGGAGTGTCAATAATATTGTTATCAAGTGGAATTTCCAATGTGAGTGTGACACGAATGCGCTTATTAGGGTTAGCATTAGAATTGTTAAGACCAGGTGGAGGTCCTTGAGGAGGCAATGGTATTTCAGATCTAGGACGTGTTTCTCTTCTTCTTTCAGTGACATTAGGACTACGAAGTGGAAGTTGTGATTGATTGTAGCCCTCATAATAATACTCAACCAACTGAATTTCAGGTGGAGTGATAATAGCAAATCTACTCTTAGAAAGTGCTAATGCTAATGCGTCAGCCTTAGAGAGGCCAGTATATTCGGCAGGAAGACCAGCAGGCATATTAACAATAGTTGCGGCAATCGCATTGATACGAGATTGAGTAGGAGATGACATTTTATTGTAGAAATATACGTATTAGCAGTAGTTGTAGTTGAGTAGAGGGGTCGCTTAAACGAAATCTTTTTGACAAGAAGGCTTTAAGCACTTAACCAATAATATGTATTATTAAGCTAAGGACTTAGAATGCGACAATAAAAAAGTTTTTCAATTTTTTTATTAGGGAACCAAGGTTCCCCTAAGACCCCTCCTTTAACTTAAATAAAAAATTATATTTTTTATATTTACATAACAATATTTCTAGATTTCTTAAAGGAGGGGTCTTAGGGGAACCTTGGTTCCCTAATTAACTAACAAATATTTTTTCTTAATTTTTACACATATTTTGCTGAATATTTATTTATGAAGTTCGCTGTTAGTATACCTCTTGGCACGATTATTTTGCGCATTAGTAATAATTTTCTCCTGCTTAGTTTCCAATTTTCTAATTTTCTCCTCCAACTTTTTAATCGTATCTCTATGTTTCTGAATTGTTACCTCTATTTCGTCCATCTCTCGCACCGCTGCTACAAATTCCGCTGGTTCTTCTTCCTCTTCCTCTTCGCTGTCACTGTCAGGCTCAATCTTTCGCTGCCAACATTTATTTGCCACATCCCAAACATTATAGTACCCCAATGGTCTCCCTAACTTTCCCAAAATTCCATTAATATACGGCATAATTTCGCTCAATGTCTTAAAATATATCTTAACTATGTGCTGTGTCCCATCAGGACTTTCTGGCCAAACAACACGACGCATTCCTAATTCTCCAATAATTGTTTGATACTCTTCGGGAGTATCGAAATCGATCTCAACTGAATAATTATTTGACATTGTTCCTGTAAGAAGAAGTTGAAAGTTTCAAAAGTTTTGCTTAACACAATAGGTTAAGCGCGTAAACGGTCTAGCCGAAAGATTCTGAATAATACTATACGAAAGTATTATTCAAAATCAGGTTATATGTCTACGGACTTAGCACTGTCCAATAAAAAAGTATTTCAATTTTTTATTTAATTAAGGCGGAACTAATTAAATAAAAAAAGCAAGAAAAAAGGGGTTTTTTGCACTTTTGTTAGTGCTTTTTTCCTTTTTTCTTGTCATATTTATTATTTTTATGGCCATCTTTCAAGTTTCCATCTTCTCTCTTCTCTATCACGTATTCTCATCTCTTCTTCTTCTTCTAACTCTTCGCCTCTAGTTTTAGGCCTATTTGCTTCTTCTACAGCTTCCCAATACTCGAAGTCCGCCTGTATTTCTTCTTCTTCTCTGCGTTTTCGCTCTTCTTCTTCATATTCTAGCCTTAATGCCTCCCACTCTTCTTGTTCTTGTTCTTGTTTCGCTCTTAATTCGTCAATCGCATACTGGGCATCATAAGCATCTTCATAGAATTGTTGTTCTTCGTCTCTTTGCCAGACTTCATATACAGCTTCAAATGGACCTTCTGACTCAGCAATATACTTACCAATTTTCTGTGCTCCATAATCATTCGCCATCTCATAAAGAATCCATCGCTTGCCGTTGACACAATTACACTTTCTTTGCTCTAATTGACGATGTACTTCCTCCCATTCGCTGTCACATACACAATATTTGTAGTTAGTTTGCTCCCAATAACTGCTTGCTGGGCGTCCTCCATAGTCATAGAAGTAGTCCTCGATCTCCGGATTATCAATATACTCGTTAAATACCTCAATAAATTCGTCTAATTTATCATTTCTGATAGCAACATATACATCATCTCTTAGCCATCCGCGTATCTCTTCTCTTGTGACGTGGTTCGCACTGGCATTACTAGAACAATCATCTGCTTCGCTTTCCTTCTCTTCCTCTTCCTCTTCACTGTCATACTCTTCATACTCTTCTTGGGGGATAGTGTAGTCCCAGATGTCGTCTAGGTGAGGGATGTCGTATTCATTCTGATATTCTGCGACATCCTCTTGATTTCCACGATTAATGGAGATGTATTCACCTTTGGTTCTATCTGCGTAATTGTAGCATCTACTGCGTCGACAAATATCGCGCCATTCTTCGTCTGATACGTACTCAGTGTCAAAAGTGACTAGGTTGAGAACATTGTCGTCGGCCTCGTAGCCTTCGGAAGGCTTGACGAGTGGACAGTCAGGGAACATAGGGCGATCGGTGAGGCAAATGAGGTCGTCTTGGAGGGTGTTGAAGATGGCGGGTGCGCGCGAAGTATCGCAAATGGTCTCTTGTCTGACGATCTTCATCGTAGAAAGGCTGGCTGTGGGCTGTAAGCTGTGAGCTGTAAGCTGGGAGGGGTCTGCGTAACACAATAGGTTACGCTCGTAAACGGTCTAGCCGGAGGACTCTGATAATACAACGGTCGTGTATTATCAAAGTCAGGGGTCGGGGTTTACGGACTTAGAGCTGTCTTGGAAAAAAGTATTTCAATTTTTTTTGATTTTCCAATAAATTATGAGTTACTAAAAATCCTCTTACGCGCACGCCAGAATCAATTTTTTTCAATTATACGTGTATTTTGGCTAACTAAAAATCTACTATTTGTTAGTTTTTAGTAACCACAAAAACCCCCTAATTGAAAAATAATTGAAACACGTAAAAACAGCAATATTTTAAGTAAAACCAGAAATCAGTGATAAAGAAAAAAAATTGATATGCTCGCGAGCGCACATATATGTGAGGAGATTTTTAGTAACCGCAAAAAACCCAATATTTGAAAAAAAATTGAAATACTTTTTTGGCCAAGAATTCTAAGTCCGTAAATAGACACCCCCTGATTTGATATAGTACTTTCGCATAGTATTATATCACATCTTCTCGGCCTGACCGTTTACGCGCTTAACCTATTGTGTTAAGCAACCCCCTAGCAACGCTAAATCGCTACTCACTGCTCCGCTCCGCTCTCTCCTTACAGGAACAATGTCTGAATCCACTGGTCTTACCTTCTCGGTTACCTCTCTGTTTGCCAAGCAACAGGAGAACGCCATCAAGGCTGTGCTTCGTGACGCCATCATCGCCCTCGCTGAACGCTACTCGTTTGACGCTGACGATGCTGTTCACTGGTTGGAAGTCGAGAGACCTCTGACTATGGAAGAGAAGAAGATGGCTCGCAAGGCCAAGACTGACAGTGACGCCGACTCGACCGACTCCAAGAAGAAGACTATTCCTCTTCCCTGGATGGGCTTGTACGACGGCAACTGTTGCCAAGGAATCGCCTACAATTATGGCCTGTTTACTCAGTGCCAGAAAAAGAAGGCCGTTGGTAACTTCTGCTCTGCGTGCGACAAGATCTCCAAGGAGACCGAGTCTGGTGACCCTCCTTGTGGAACCATTTCCAAGCGTATTTCCAGTGATAACTGGGCTGAATACACCGACTCCAAGGGTCGCAAGCCTGCTTCCTATGGTAAGGTTCTTTACAAGCTCAAGATTGCGATGGCTGACGCTATTGCTTTCGCAGTTGAGAAGGGCTTTGCTATTCCCGACTGCCACCTCGAGGAGTATGTCCCTACTGATAGTAAGGGCAGACCCAAGAAGGGCGACAAGGAAGTATCCGCTACTGGCGAGCTCTTTGACTCACTTGTTGAAAACTCATCTACCTCTACTACTGGCTCCAAGGGCAAGAAGTTGAGTCCTGAGGAGAAGCTCGCTCGTGAGGAGAAGCGCAAGCAAGAGAAGGCTGAGAAGGAGCACGCTACTGCGTTGAAGAAGCAACACGAGACCACTGCTAAGGCACTTGCCGCTATCGGTCGCGATGTTGTCGCTATTATGTCTGAGGGTGTTCCCCAAGAGATTGCCGAGGCTGCCGTCCAGAAGCACAACGAGACTCAGGAGAAGAAGACCGAGCTGGCTAAGAAGAGAGAGGAAGAGAAGGCGATTAAGAAGGCCGCTGCTGATGAGAAGAAGGCTGAAGAGAAGGCCAAGAAGGCAGCTGAAAAGGAAGCTGAGAAGCAAGCCAAGATTGAGGCCGCTAAGGCTGCCGCTGCTGCCAAGAAGCCCTCTGCTAAGCCTGTTGTAGCTACTGCTCCTGCCCCTGCTCCTCCTGCTGCCCAAGCTGTTAAAGTCCAGCGCATTAATTCTGCTGGCGAAGTCGTTAAGAAGGGCACCCCTGGTGTCTACTATTTGAGAGACAGCAACAATGTTGTTTACAATCCCGACACCAAGCAAGAGATCGGCACCTGGTCTGAAGAGGAGAAGAAGATCTTATTCAGCGTTGCTGAGGAAGAGGAGGAGACCATCTAAGAAAGACGACGAAATGAACTAGCTCCATCAAGACTGTACAAAAAAACACATAAATATCAACCAATAAACGAAAAAAGGGAATAAAAAGGCCAAATGGCCAAAAACAAAACCCTTTTTTCTTTATATGTATAGGGAGGTGTTTTTTTTGCTACTCATTTCCCAGATCATTACTCATTTCTGGCTTTTCTCCTACATAGTGTGTAGGCAACACTAATTATAATAAAATTGAAATACTTTTTTCCGCTTTAATTAAAAGTCCGTAACGTTATTCTACTATCGCTAGATAATTTACGTGCTTAAAGCCTTTAATTTATTAATTTCGTTTAAGCGTTTCACTACTTTTACCCAAGCTAAGAAAATGAACTCCAAAGCTACCATCGTTGTTAAGCCTACCCAGTCTGGTAAAACTTTTACTATGCTTACCAAGATTGTTGACCTTTTTCGTGAAAATGAGGAAACTTCTACCCGTCGCATTCAACTAATTTTTGTAGACAATAATTTACTTTTAGCTAACCAAACTGCTTCTCGTGTTCGCGATTGCGAATGGTTCGAAAATGACCAAAATGAATACCTAATGTTTAGTTCTAATTCTAGAACTGCTAAAGCAGGCGATATTATAAGACACATTTTATCTCCATTCAGAGATAGACAAGTTCACAATATTATTATGTGTGCTAATATTTATCGTTTTAGAGATACTATTGAGATTATTGGTTGTACATCTGGTATTGAATATGATATATGGATTGATGAGTCTGATAAAACATTTTCGTCGGCAAATCATACTACACTTATGAAAACCTTTTGCGATATGCCAAATGTTAAAAGTATTACACTTTTAACCGCTACACCGAGTAAGAATCTGAAGCAATTCAAGGACGGTATTCCTATTTATGCTATGGAAAGCACCACATTAGATATTTATACTAGTTGGAGTGATTCTACTATTTGTCACCACGATATAGATTTAAACGATGCTGTTAGTTATGCTCGTTCTGTTTTAGATAGATTTCCTGAAAATTTTAAAGGGAATGTAAAGTGTTTTATTCCAGCCGATTTTTATGTAGAAACACACGAAACAATGGCATCAATGCTTATTGATCGCGGATTTACGGTTTTAATAATTAATGGTTCTACGTGCGCTATCACTTATAAATTAGGAAGAAATATTATTAGATATGATGTGTTGTATATTTTAAAAGGACTTAACCCAGTTAAATATGCTGATGGATTAGATAACATTCCTGCTTCTGATTGGATAGCAGATATATATACTGATATTAGCGGACCTTTTGCCATTACAGGCAACTTATGTATTAATAGAGGCACTACCTTATCTAGTTCTAAGATGTGTATCAATCGCGCTATTATGCCTCCAAAACAACCTAAAAACAAAAATGATAAAGAAGTTAGTATGACTAGAATGTATCAACTTGCTGGACGAATTTGTGGCAATACAATGGAATTTAGTGATTGGCAAGCTCCTATTGTATTTTGTACATCTGTATTCGATACTTGTATTCAAATTATGGAAACACGCGCAAAAAGACTTGCTGAAGTAGCATTTGAAAATGGCAAAAATATTGTTAACTCTGATGACTACGAAACGATTGCCGAAGCACCTAAAACTAAAGCTGAACTTAACAAGGAAGCTGAGCTTGCCGATATGGAACTGCGAGGCACTGTACCTACAATTTTAGATATTCATCCTGATAATTATAAATTACTTACTGAGCGTATTGGTTCTAGCAACCATTATAAATTATCGTCTACTACTAGACAAGCAATTATATTAGGTGAACTTCATAGACAATTTCCTATTATTCACAAAGATATACTAAAATGTATATGTAAAAGAATTATTGTTCCTGGAACCGAAGATACTATTAATCGACTTATAGAAATTCCACTAATTAAAAACGCAAATGGTATTAAATGGAAAGCAGTTATTGATAAAACCGATTGTGAAAATAATGTGTGGGCTGCCTTTATTGACCCTAATCAACCTCGTGTAGTTATTTGTGCTTATTTTGGTAGACGATGCCACCTTATTGAAGATATATAAACTAATAAAAACAAAAATATAAATATAAAAAGAAAAAAAGACTAATCACCTATAAGGTAAAAACAAAACCCTTTTTTCTTTTGCTACTACCAGCTCGGTTCGTGACCGATTTCTGCCTTTTTCTTCTACATAGTGTCTAGGCAACACTAATTATAATAAAATTGAAATACTTTATTCCGCTTTAATTAAAAGTCCGTAAGATATACTATATAGTGTAATTTACGTGTTTTAAGCATACCATATCAATTTATTAGTTATAGCCTACTATACAATGAGCATTTACGAATTTACTTTCGCTGTTGAGTACTATTGGAATAATTTTGTAGATAATGTTATTTACGATTTACAGAATGCTGGCATTATCTAATGTACATTCTTAATACTAATTTAATATTATATAAAAGAAAACAACAGTTAACAAAAATAGAGACAAATTTTATTAATTTAAATATTATACAAACTAACAAATTAGAAAATTTGGCAATGTTGCCATTTTTTCACCTATTTTGTTAAAAATACTTTTTTCTTTAAGCCCCTTTTTATTAAAACTACTTTTAACGAAGTAAAAGAAAAAAAAATTGAAATACTTTTTTGCCTTACACTTCTAAGTCCGTAGATTATCTCACGATCGTTTACGAGCTTAAAGCTATCAATTGGATACCGTTTAAGCAACCCCGTCTTTCACGACTTTTAACCGCTACTCGCTACTTCTTCTTACGCCTTTACTTCGTTAGAACAATGTCTGCTCTCTCTGTTACCGCTCTTGTTGTTAAGCAGTTGGAAAACGCTGCCAAGGATGTTTCACGTCAGCACATCAACTTATTAGCCCAAAAATATAACTTTAATGCCGAAGAAGCAATTGCCTTTCTCGATATTACCGCACCTCTCACTCTCGAGGAGAAGAAGATGACTCGCAAGGCAAAGGCTGAAGGCGACGCATCTAGCGCTGATAAGAAGAAGGTTATTCCTCTTCCTTGGATGGGTATGGTAGATCCTAACTGTTGCCAAGCAATTGCCTACAATTATGGTCTCTTTACACAGTGCCCCAAGAAGAAGGCGGGAACTACTTTCTGTACTGCTTGCGAAAAGTCTTGCTCTGAAAGTTCTGTAGGTGCTCCTCAATGTGGCACTGTTCAAGCTCGCATTGCTGAAACTAATTGGGCTGAATACACTGACTCCAAGAATCGTAAGCCTACTGCTTATGGTAAGGTGCTTCACAAGCTGAAGATTGAGATGTCTGACGCAATTGCGTTTGCTTCTGAGAAGGGATTCACTATTCCCGACTGCCATTTGGAAGAGTATGTGCCTCCTACTACTAAGAAGAGTGGCAAGGAAGTTACTGCTGGCACTGATGGATTGTTCGATTCGCTAGTTGAGAATTCTTCGACTACTAGTGGATCGACCAAGGGCAAGAAGTTAAGTCCCGAGGAGAAGATTGCTAGAGAGGAGAAGCGCAAGCAGGATAAGGCAGAGAAGGATTTAGCTGCTGCTCAAAAGAAGCAACACGAGTCAACTGCTAAGGCATTGGCTGCGATTGGAAAAGATGTAGAGGCAATTGTTGCCGAGGGCATTCCCGAGGCTATCGCACAGGGAGCAGTTGACAAGTATAACGAAAGTCAGACAAAGAAGGCCGAGATGGCAGCAAAGAGAGAGATTGAAAAGGCTGAGAAGAAGAAGCTGGCTGACGAGAAGAAGGCACAAGAGAAGGCTGAGAAGGATGCCAAGAAGAACGCCGATAAGGAGGCAAAGGTAGCACTAGCTAAGGCAACTGCGGAAGCCAAGAAGAATGCTAAGAAGCAACCTGAACAAGCACAAGCAGTCGCTCAAGCTGAAGCAGTAGCTCAAGCTCAGGCTCAAGCGCAAGCAGTCGCTGTTAAGGTTCAGCGCATCAATGCTGCTGGCGAAGTTGTTAAGAAGGGCACCCCTGGTGTCTACTATTTGAGAGACAGCAACAATGTTATCTACAATCCCGACACTAGAGAAATTATTGGAAGTTGGTCTACCACTGAAAACAAGATTGTTTTCAACACTTCAAGTGATGAGGAAGAGGAGGAGTATGAGGAGATGTAAACATTAGGGAACCCAGGTTCCCCTAAGACCCCTCCTGATAAATTTATAAAAAAAAGAAAACAAAAACTTTTTTCTTGTATTAGGAGGGGTCATAGGGGAACCTAGGTTCCCTATAAAAAAATTGAAATACTTTTTTGCCTTACACTTCTAAGTCCGTAACGTTATATACTACTATATAATTTACGTGCTTAAAGCCATTAATTTATTAATTTCGTTTAAGCGTACTGCCACCACTTACTTTACTAGAAAATAATGTCTGTTACTACTGCTACTGCTAAGCCTATTCTTATTATTGAAGAGGAAGAAGAACAGATTATCAATCCAGCTCTACTAACAATGAAACCAAGAGAGCTAAAAAGGCTTGCTAATAATATAATTGATGAACTAAAAGTAAAAGTTAATCAGTTAAAAATGACTGAACTAACAAAACAACAAAAGAAGCTGAATGTGGAATACAAGGACGAATTATATTGGAAGGGACTAGCAGAACATTTAGATGCTAGTAAAGAGAAGGAGTTACAAGACGAATATTTACAGTTTATTCCTAAACTTATTAATGGCACAACTGGTAAGCCAACTGAGTTTAGAATTGTGGAACTACAACAGCTAATCGGACACTTAGATATTACCAAGACAAGCGATTATGAAAATGAACATTCATATTCTAGACAAGTTTGTTTAGCAATATTATCTAATTGGAAATAAACTAACAACAAATATAAACTAACAAATACAATAAACTAACAAAAATATAAACTAACAAATACAATAAACTAACAAAAACAATAAACTAACAAAAATATAAACTAACAAATACAATAAACTAACAAATACAATAAACTAACAAATACAATAAACTAACAAATACAATAAACTAACAAATACAATAAACTAACAAATACAATAAACTAACAAAAATTGGCATCTTCCTATAGGGAGGTGTCTTTTTTTGCTACTACCATCTCGGTTCGTTACTCATTTCTGGCTTTTTTATTGTATATAAGGCAACCCATATATCGTCACATATTTGTTTTCTTTTTATAGTATTTGTGACGATGAATATAAAATATAGTATGAGATCATAGTAGATACACTGTATATAATATTGTGACCATATATGGTGTCATTTTGTCACTCATTTCCCAGATCATCACTCATTTCTGGCTTTTTACACGGTAGCGTGTAGGGCGCTATGTAGGCAACAATCTGTAGCCCATTGACGCCTATGTAGGCGCGATGTAGGCAAAAATGGACGGTATATGGTCGGCGACACAGTACAGCTACCAACTTGGCTACAACTTGGCTACAACTTGGCTACAACTTGGCTACAACTTGGCTACAACTTGGCTACAACTTGGCTACAACTTGGCTACAACTTGG
>Ga0194116_10007711_pt1 | contig 11046 bp, 9 predicted proteins | sample TA2MahsurfametaG_4_FD_148617 | JGI IMG/M metagenome (GOLD analysis project Ga0194116, IMG submission 148617) | Freshwater microbial communities from Lake Tanganyika, Tanzania - TA2015008 Mahale S9 surface | ecosystem: Environmental > Aquatic > Freshwater > Lake | place: Tanzania: Lake Tanganyika... | reverse complement strand
GCGGTGATTTCGACCCTGCAAAGGGGCATCGGACCGATGGGCATGGTGTTGCTTTTCTTGGGGGTCCAGGACTCTTCGTTGTGGCTCACTATGAAGCAGGATATCCTATGCACATTGCCGTGGAACATAGCGCCGGCAACGGCTCCCGTCATTGCTCGGGCTGTCGTTCTGGCTCACTGACAATGTACTAAGGAGAGAGGGCGATGGCGCACGGATTCAAGAGCGGCGGGCGCATGAAGGGGACCCCCAACCGGCGCACACAGGACCTCCAGACCCAGCTGGAGCGCTTGGGCTGTGATCCCTTCGAGGGCATGGCTCGCATTGCCATGGATCCCGAGAGCCCTGTTGAGGTCCGCGCGCGGATGTTCGCGGAGCTTGCCCAATACATCGCCCCCAAGCGCAAGGCGATCCAAGTCGATAGCGGAGAAGCCAACCGTGTGGTCTTCAATATCGGCATCGACCAGCGTATGCCGCTTCACGACTTGAGCACCCCGAAGGAGCCGCTGACCCTCGAGGCTTGAGCCCATCATCGGTCCGCGCCCGCGAGCCGGTAGTTGCTGGAGTCCTCAAGCCCCCGGGGGTCGACGCGCCGTGGTCCGGTGGGGGGGCGCGTCCACGAACGTCCCAAGACATCTCGGGTAAGCCAGCTTCAAACGGGGACGCGGTGCGGGGACGCAACAATGACCAACGGACAGACGCCGCGCAGGGAGCGTGCGACCGGAGCGAGCGCCTCCGCCCAATGCGGTGTTATGTAGGCCGCAGCGAGGGCAAGCGGCGTGACAGCCGGACAGCACGCGCGGGGTTTGCGGCGGAAAGTGGCGATTGCCGCAAATTTTTGCAAGTGCCCGTCGTGACCGGACGGCGCTGGCCGAACGCGACAAAGCCGTGGCGCGGCTTTATGCGCGACGGCGTGGTTCAGGTTGCGACAAGGTAGCGACGGCGCGGGGCTTGCGGGGTTGTTGCAAGCGCCGTGACGGAGCGGTCAGAGGTCATCGCGAAGATCAGGCGGCATTGCCTCGATTTTTTTGCAAGTTGTGGCGGGCGTTATCTCGTCCAGCGGGGTTAGGTCGATTTTTTCGCGAGTTACGACAGTCGATCCCAGGCGAATGCCGCCATCCGCAAATCAGGGTTTCATCGCACTGCGTGATGGGGGAAAATGGCGGCTTCTGAATTCGCACGTTCTCAGCGCAAGGGCACCAAATCAAATTGGGGGTACTTTTGGGGGTATCAAAGACAAATCCCAGCAAAGCGTTGTAGAAGAAACAAGAGTATAGACGCTTTATGCTGCTGATGGTCGACAACTACGATTCCTTCACCTATAACCTTGTGCAGTATCTGCGTGCGCTCGGCGCCACGGTGCGCACGGTTCGCAACGATGCCGCGAGCCTCGAGGCACTTGCCGCGCTCGGTGCCGACCGGCTCGTGATCTCGCCGGGTCCCTGTACGCCGAACGAGGCCGGTGTGTCGCTCGATGCCATTCGCCATTTCGCCGGGAAGATACCAATCCTCGGGGTTTGTCTGGGGCATCAGGCGATCGGTCAGGCCTTTGGTGGAAGGGTTGTGAGGGCAAAACGCGTGATGCATGGCAAGGCGAGCACGGTCAGGCACAACGGCTGCGGCGTCTTTCTAAACCTGCCTGCTGCGTTTTCGGTGATCCGGTACCATTCGCTCGCAATCGAGAGCGAGTCGCTTCCAGCCTGCCTGGAAGCAAGCGCACACAGCGACGACGGCGAGATCATGGGCGTGCGGCACCGCAGCCTTGATGTTGAGGGGATCCAGTTCCATCCGGAGTCGATCGAGACCGAGCATGGCATGGCGATGCTTTCATACGGCGCTGAAACCCTGGCGGGGGCGCAGACGCGTCGAGACGCCCGTTATCCGCTACCGAATACCCAATAGCCAATAGCCAATAGCTAATACCCAATACCCAATACCCAATACCCAATACCCAATACCCGCCACGCGTTTTCCGCTACCCGCCACCCGCCGCCCCTTCACCCCGCACACTGCAAAAGGAATCTCTCATGCCGATCACGCCGCAGGAAGCGCTCACACGCTGCATCGAGCATCGGGAGATCTTTCATGACGAAATGCTCGATCTGATGCGCATGATCATGCGTGGTGACCTGTCCCTGGCGGTTGCTGCGGCGCTGCTCACCGGATTGCGGGTGAAAAAGGAAACGATCGGCGAGATCAGTGCAGCCGCACAGGTCATGCGCGAGTTTGCTACGCCTGTGGTGGTGGAGGGTGGCCCGCACTTCGTGGACGTGGTGGGTACGGGAGGCGATGGCTCGCATACCTTCAACATTTCCACGGCCTCGATGTTCGTGGTGAGTGCCGCCGGTGCGAAAGTTGCCAAGCACGGCAACCGCGGTGTCTCGTCGCGCTCGGGAAGCGCCGACGTTCTCGAGGCGCTGGGCGTTCAGATCCAACTCTCTGCCGTGCAGGTTGCCCGCTGCATCGACACGATCGGGCTGGGCTTCATGTTTGCGCCCAGCCATCATCCCGCGATGAAGAATGTGGCACCGGTCCGCCGCGAACTGGGGGTGCGCACCCTCTTCAACATTCTCGGCCCGCTCACCAACCCAGCCAACGCCCCCAACATCCTGATGGGAGTCTTTCACCCGGATCTGGTCGGCATCCAGGTGCGGGTGCTGAAGAATCTCGGTGCGCACCATGCGCTGGTGGTCTGGGGCAAGGATGGCTTGGACGAGATCTCGCTCGGCGCCGGAACGCTGGTGGGCGAACTGCGCAACGATCAGATTCTCGAGTACGAAATCCATCCCGAAGACTTTGGCATGGCGATGACGAGCCATCGGAGTTTGCGGGTGCGCGATGCGCAGGAATCAAAGGCGATGTTGCTTCAGGCTCTCGACGGTATCCCGGGTACTGCGCTTGAAATCGTTGCGCTGAACGCAGGCGCTGCGCTCTACGCTGCCCAGCGCGCAGCGTCGATCGCTGACGGTATCGTGCTTGCCAGAGAAACTATCCGGAGCGGGGCGGCGCGCGCCAAGCTCGAGGCGATGGTTTCCCTCACCCAGAGCCTTCACGCAAGTGCCGCAGGCAGTTGAGGCAACCCACTGAAACCCTCCGATCAGGAAGCAACCGGGCGGGGCAGCGCGCCGAAATGACACAGATGCTTCAGGCTATCCTGAATACCAAGGCGCGCGAGGTCGCCGCAGGTCTTCAGGCCACTTCGCTCGCAACGATGCAACGCATGGCCGAAGAACGTCTGCGCAGCGATCGCCCGCGAGGTTTCGCGCATGCGCTCGCCGTAAGGATTGGGAAGCGGGACGCAGCGGTAATCGCCGAGATCAAGAAGGCAAGTCCCAGCAGGGGAGTACTCCGCGTTGACTTCAGCCCCCGTGAAATTGCCTGCGACTATGCGGAGAACGGCGCTACCTGCCTTTCGGTGCTCACCGACCGTGACTACTTCCAGGGCGACCCTGGGGACCTGCTGGCCGCCCGGGAGGCATGTCGGCTTCCAGTGCTGCGCAAGGACTTTGTCGTGCATCCCTGGCAGGTGTATCAGTCCTGCGCCATGGGGGCAGACTGCATCCTTTTGATCGTTGCGGCGCTCGACGATGCGGCCCTGCATCAACTCGAGGACGTCGCCGAAAGGTGCGGCCTCGATGTGCTGGTTGAAGTGCACAGCCTCGAGGAACTCGAGCGCGCGCTCCGTCTGCGCTCGAGGCTTCTCGGGATCAACAACCGCAACCTGAGTACCTTCGAGGTGAGCCTGCACACGACCCTCGCGTTGCTCACCCAGGTGCCCGGGGACAGACTGGTGGTCAGTGAATCGGGGATTCTCCAGAGGGAGGATGTGGTTTGTCTGCTCGATCGTGGCGTTTTCGGCTTTCTTGTTGGCGAGGCTTTCATGCGCGCGCAGTCGCCCGGTTTGGCACTGCGGCAACTCTTTTTCCCTCAGGCTGCGCCCCTGTGCCAACCATCACCGGGGGCTTCGAAAGCGAAAGACACCCCTGGCGGAGCCTTCGAATGATTCTTGAAAGACTGCTCCAGACGGTCGCCTTCGGGCTTGTGCTCCTCAGTGCGTTTCGAGTCCTCGGCGCGCATGCGGATAACAAGGTCTGGAGCCGCATCTCAAGCGAGGAAAACCTGGTGCTCGTGATGCGTCATGCGGAGGCCGCTGGATCCAACCCCACCTCTTTCGATGCTTCCGGCCGCTGCCGGGGCCCTCACCGGCCAGCAACCCGGTTTCCACGAGATGCTGACAACCCGGTCCGACGCGAAAGGTCAGCTGGAAGTCATCGCAAAAGTCCGTCTTTACTGAGTTGAGGGCTGTGCGGTACTGCAATCCATCGTCCGTCTCTACTGAGTTGAGGGCTGTGCGGTACTGCAATCCATCCGGCGGGCAAACCGGATCCAGCGCTGCTCTCCGTCGCCCTCGGCAAAGGACAGACGCGCTTCAGGGTGCTCGTTTTCGAGAGGCTGAACCTCGAGGCGCATGAGTTCGTCGCGGCGGAAAACCAAGACCTCCAGTGGCCCGCTGTATCTGCTCAGCTACTCCTTCAGTGTTTCCTCGCTTGCTTTCAGACCCTGGATTGCCACCAGTTGATCGCCCGCAGAGATTCCGCCGCGCTGTGCTGCCGAGTGGCGCAGCACCGCTTTGACGTGCAATTCGGTGCCGCGTGCGGCGGTTTGCATACCGAATGTGGGGCAAGCTGGCTCGGACTTCATGCAGACGCCCACCCTGGGGAGCGCGGCTTGAAGCGGCAACTCCGAGGTGTCTTCGGTCCAGACCCGAATCCGCTCGGCGATGCGCAGGCGCGCCTGTGGATCGCGGATCCCGCACGCCTCGAGCAATAGCGGCGTAAACCCGGTTTCGCTGAGACCGGAGGCAGGAGCAGGAGATGCGCCAGGCAAGCCCTCGCCGCGACCGAAGCAACTCCAGAGCGCACGCATGACCTCATCCAGGCTTTGCCGTCCCGCAGATTCCTCGTGGATCAGGAGGTCGATGCAAAGCGCAACCAGCGCGCCCTTGGTGTAGTAGCTCAAGACCGCATTCGGCGCATTTTCATCTTGACGGTAGTACTTGATCCAGGCATCGAAGCTCGCATCCGACAAGCTTTGCACATGCCTCGAGGGCCTCGTCAGCACCTGATTGATGGTGTCCTCGAGCGACTGCAGATACGCTTTGGCGGTGATCACGCCTGCGCGAAGGAGCATGAGATCGTCGTAGTAGGACGTGAATCCCTCGAAGATCCAGAGCAACCGCGAGTAGTTTTCACGGTCTGGGTCATGGTGCACGAACGCTTGCGGTCTGATGCGCTTCACATGCCAGGCGTGGAAGTATTCGTGGCTCGCAAGTCCCAGAAACCGGCGGTAGCCCTTGGGCGCATCAGCCTGGACCTCGATGGGACTGCCGTTTGCGTCGCGGGCCAGCGTGCCTGGCACCGGTAGATCCGAGCGGCGGCACAAGAGCGCAGTGCTGTTGTGATGTTCGAGGCCGCCGTAACCGTCATCAACTGCGCTCACGAGGAAGAGATAGCGCTCGAAGGGGGCCTTGCCGTCCTTCTCGAAGAGACGGATCTGCGCCTCGCACACCCTTCGCAGGTCATGACAGAGCCGATCCGGATCGCAGCGGTGTTGCCCGGTGACCACCACATCGTGAGGGACCCCACAGGCCCAGAAGCGGTAGCGTGCAAAGGTACCCATCTCAACCGGGTGGTCTGCGAGGTCTGCGTAGTGCCGCGCGTTGTGGAGGCCAAATCCTCGCGGATCCGCGCCATCAGGTGCACGCGTGAGGGTGGTTGCCACCTGCCAATTGCCGATGACCTTGAGCGGATCGGGTGCCACGAGTTCCACCTCGCAGGGAAGATGGTCGAAATCCACGATGCGAAGACAAAGGCTGGTCGGATTGAAGAAGCCATGGCGCTGGTCAAGGTGCGCTGCCCTCACCGAGCGATCCCAGGCGTAGATCTCTGCCTCGATGCAGAGCACTTCCTTTGCGGGGGTGGCTGTACCGGGTGGATGAGGCGTTGGCGGTGTAGGGTTGGCGGACTCGGCGGACTCGGCGGACTCGGCATGGCTTTCGTGGCTCCCGGGGGGCTGGGCCGGGTCGAGATCGATCTCCCAGTGCGCTTTGGCGGTCTTGCGCACCGGCAAAGGCTTCGATGTCGAAGTCGGCCACGCGCTGAGCCTGAGCACATGCCGTGCGAAATCCCGGATCATGTAGCTCCCCTGAATCCATGCGGGTAGCGACACCACCAGGCGTCGCTGATCGAGGATCTCCCCTGAAATCAGGACTTCAACGCGAAACAGGTGAGCCGCAGGATCGAAGGGCTGGATGCGGTAGCGGATCGGCATGGTCGAGGTACCGGGCAGCGGGCGTTCGCGTATCGGCATGGTGGTGATCGCAGGAAGCGGGCGTTCGCGTATCGGCATGGTGGTGACGGCAGGCAGCGGGCGGTAGCGTATCGGCCGGGAAACGCTGGCAGCGCGATCCGGCGTTGCCGGCGCCCGGCCGCCTCGGGGCCGGGATGTGCCACCCGAAAGCGCTACCGGCGCAGATCCACGACAAGGCGCCCGCGAACCTCTCCGGCAAGGATGCGGGGGGCTTCCGACAGGCAATCGTCCAGGCCGATTTCGGTGGTGATGGTTGCAAGGTGATCGCGACGCAGTTCCAGGGCGAGCGCCTCCCAGGCACGCTTCCTGAGTGCGAGTGGCGCCATCACCGAGTCAACACCCTCGAGCCTCACGTTGCGCAGGATGAACGGGGCCACCGTTGTCGGAAGGTCCATGCCGCCGGCGAGGCCGCAGGCAGCCACGGTTGCGCCGTAACGGCACTGCGCAAGCGCATTCGCCAGGGTGGTGGAACCCACGGTGTCAACCACTGCAGCCCAGCGCTCTTTCTGCAAAGGCTTGCCGGCTACGGCCAGGCTGCCACGGTTGAGCACCTGGGCTGCTCCGAGCGATCGCAGGTAGGGCTCTTCCTGCGATCTGCCGGTGCTGGCGCAAACCTGATAGCCGCGCGAGGCGAGCAGCGAAAGGGCAATGCTGCCTACCCCGCCTGCTGCGCCAGTCACGAGAATCTCGCCTTCCGAGGGGCGTAGTCCGCAGTCCTCGAGCGCGAGCACGCAAAGCATCGCGGTGTAGCCTGCGGTACCGATGGCCATCGCGCTGCGCGCATCCAGCCCCACCGGAAGCGGCACCAGCCAGTCGCTCCGAAGCCGCGCATACTCGGCCAGACAGCCCCAGTGCGTTTCCCCCACACCAAAACCGTTGAGAATGGCCGATGCGCCCACAGGCCATGCAGGATCGTCGCTCTCGGTGACCTGTCCGGCCCCGTCGATACCCGGCACCATCGGCCACTTGCGAACCACCGGCGATCGGTTCGTGAGCGCCAACCCGTCCTTGTAGTTGAGCGTGGTATGGCTGAGGCGCAACACGACATTGCCGCCGCCCGCCTCCTCCTCGAGACGCCTGGGGTCGATCTGGGTAACCCGGGCTGAAAAGCCGGGGTCCTTTTCCAGCAGGATGGCTCGAAACGACATGCTTGGACTCCCCGCAGAGTTCGAAACCCCGGCTACCCGCGGCGCTGGTCCACAACGCGTTTGGCTTTTCCGAGTGAGCGATCGATACTACCGGCTTCGCGCAACTCCACTTTTGCGCTAGTACCCACGTAGTTCTTGATGAGGTGCTCGAGATCCTCTGCAGCACGCTGACGAACCTGCGCGTCGGCGTTGCTGCGCTCAGCCTTGATCTCCACCCGTACGGTGAGCGTATCGAGGGGCCCGTCCTTGCCGAGGATGCACACGTAGTGCGGTGCAAGAAGCGGTTGGCGCAGGATGAGTTCCTCGATCTGCGTGGGGAATACGTTGACGCCGCGCACGATCATCATGTCGTCGGAGCGGCCGGTGATCTTTTGCATGCGGCGCATGGTTCGCGCGGTGCCTGGAAGCAGGCGCGTGAGGTCGCGGGTGCGGTAGCGGACGATCGGTAGAGCCTGCTTGCTGAGCGAGGTAAACACCAGTTCACCGAACTCGCCGTCCTCAAGGGGTATTCCGGTTTCGGGGTCGACCACCTCAGGATAGAAGTGGTCTTCCCAGATGGTGGGGCCGTCCTTGGTCTCGATGCACTCGTTGGCAACGCCCGGACCCATCACCTCGGACAGGCCGTAGATGTCCACTGCATCAAGCCCCATGCGCGACTCGATTTCGCTGCGCATCTCGTTGGTCCAGGGTTCGGCGCCGAAAATGCCTATCCGCAGGCTGCACTCCCGGGGCAACACGCCTTGGCGCTCGAACTCGTCGGCGAGTGCAAGCATGTAGCTCGGCGTCACCATGATGATGTCGGGCTTGAAATCCTGGATCAGCTGCACCTGGCGTTCGGTTTGTCCGCCTCCAAACGGAACCACTGTGAGGCCGAGACGCTCGGCGCCGTAATGGGCGCCGAGGCCTCCGGTGAAGAGTCCGTAGCCGTAGCTCACGTGCACCATGTCACCCGGCCTTGCGCCTGCGGCGCGGATCGAACGCGCGACCAGCGTGGCCCACACCTCGATATCGTCGCGGGTGTAGCCAACCACCGTTGGCTTTCCGGTGGTGCCGCTTGACGCATGGATTCGCACCACCTGATCCCTGGGTACCGCAAACATGCCAAACGGGTAGGTGTCGCGAAGATCGGCCTTGGTGGTGAAGGGAAAGCGCGCAAGGTCGGCGAAGTCCCGCACCTGCGAGGGATGGGCACCCACTTCATCGAACTTGTGCCGGTAGTGGGGCACCCGTTCGTAGGCCAGCGCCAGTGTGGTGCGCAGCCGCTGAAGCTGCAGGCTGCGCAACTCATCCAGCGAGGCCTTCTCGATGGGATCGAGCGGCAGGCCATGGGCGGAGAGCACCGAGGGCGCGGCGCTCATGGGGTGTGATCCTCCGTGCCGGGAGGGGCAAGGCTGAAGAACTCGCCCTTGATCGTGGCCGAGCGCCCGCGGAACACTGCGATCAGCCGGTTGCCGGGACCAGTGACCCGCACATCGTAGACACCGCTGCGCCGACCCCTGCTCACTTCCCGCGCCTCGGCAAGCAGCTCCTCGCCAAGCTGCGCCGATGCAATGAAGTCGATCATCGCGCCGGCGGCCACGGTACGCTGGTTATAGCTATTGCAACTGTAGGCGAATGCTGTATCCGCGAGCAGAAAAATGTAGCCGCCGTGGCAGATGTGGTGCCCGTTGGTCATGAACTCCAGCACCCGCATGCGCACCGTGGCCTCGCCCGGACCCCTTGAAGCCACCACCATCCCAAGGTGCTGTGCGGCCTTGTCGTCGGCGTACATGAGCGCGCGCACCCGTTCGGCGCACGCCTCAGGGCTGAGGGAATCAATCTGCATGGATGTGCCTCCCATGTTGTCGACGACGCCGTATCGCGTCAACGATCCTGCCTGCAATGCTGCCAGCGATCCCTTCAAAGCGGCTCAGCGACCCTCGAACTGCGCCTTTCGCTTGTGCAGGAAGGCATTCACCCCCTCGAGATAGTCGTGCGAATGACCCAGAAACTGCTGGGCATCCCGTTCAAGGTCCAGTTGGTCCGACAGGGTGTTGGACGACGCCTGCTGGATCGCATACTTGCAGGCCTTCAGCGCAAGCGAGGGCAGGGCCGCGAGCCGCTCGGCAGTCCGCTCCACGCAGCCGTCAAGTTCCTCATCGTCAACGCATTGCCAGATGAGTCCCCACTGCGCTGCCACCGGGGCCGGCAACTTCTCGCCGAGCATCGCTAGCGCCATTGCACGTTGCGATCCCGCAAGCCGCTGCAGAAACCATGTGCCGCCGGAGTCGGGCAGCAGTCCGATGTTCACGAAGGCCTGCAGAAACGACGCCGACCTTGCTGCCACCGTGAGGTCGCAGGCCATGGCAAGGCTTGCGCCCGCGCCTGCGGCAACGCCATGAACCTTGCCGAGAATCGGCTTCGGGCACGCCTTGATCTGGCGGATGAGCGGGTTGAAGCAGTTCTCCACAAGTTCGCCGAGGTCGCTCATGCGGCCCGGCTCGAAGCTCAGATCCGACAGATCCTGTCCGGCGCAAAACCCCCTCCCACGGCCTGCGATCACGATGACCCGCACGCCTCGATCGTCACGCGCCACGCTCAGCGCCTCGCGCAGGTCCTCGTGCATCCGGCGGGTGAAGCTGTTGAGCTTTTCCGGGCGGTTGAGCGTGATGCGGGCGATGCCGCTGCCGCTGTGGCGATCGAACTCCACGGTGGGCCGCTCTGCCTGCGCATGTGAGGAAGAAGGTGTCTCGCGCCCTCGGGGATCATCCGGAACGCTCTGCGCTGCCGCGGTCGCGATCGAAGTATGGGCACCTGTCATGCGATTCTCCCCGAGCGATTGCCTGCCTGTTGACGATCCGGGAAGTCCACAGCCGTGGCGGGAAGCCCGTTTCGAAACGAAGTCTAGCGCAGCACACGGGTCAGCCTGCTTCCCGGGGGCGACGCAGGCGCGTCTTCAAGCGTTGGCCTGAGGGAAGTCGAGCCCCGGCGCGACCCTGCAGCCGCAACGCGTGTGGCGATTTGACATCTCCGTGAAAGTGTCGGATACTCGCGGTCTTGCTTCATCGCGTTACGACGCGGTGGATAGTGCGGGAGCGTCAGGGGCAAAGTAGCCGCTCAGTAGTCGCTCAGTAGGCGCTCAGTATTCGCGGAAGGACCGTAGTCGTTGCAGCGCACCGTGAGGCAGTGCTGCGCAGAGGCCTGGTTCCGGCAAACGAAGTGGCGGTTTTGAGCGCGAAAACAGGGTTCCCCTCTCGGGCAACCCAACCATCCCGTCCTGGGCTTGCTCCTTAACAATCAAACAGCCGATAAGTGTGAGCGCCTGCGGAGAGATGTGCAGGAGCTCACTTGAAATTCAGATGTAAGTCAGATATTTCGTTTGAGCTTCAATTCCGTTTTCACGAACGGAACCTTGTTGTAACAAAACAGAGATTAAACTGAAGAGTTTGATCCTGGCTCAGATTGAACGCTGGCGGCATGCCTTACACATGCAAGTCGAACGGCAGCGCGGGCTTAGGCCTGGCGGCGAGTGGCGGACGGGTGAGTAATGCAT
>Ga0194116_10007709_pt1 | contig 11047 bp, 12 predicted proteins | sample TA2MahsurfametaG_4_FD_148617 | JGI IMG/M metagenome (GOLD analysis project Ga0194116, IMG submission 148617) | Freshwater microbial communities from Lake Tanganyika, Tanzania - TA2015008 Mahale S9 surface | ecosystem: Environmental > Aquatic > Freshwater > Lake | place: Tanzania: Lake... | reverse complement strand
TCCCCATGATCATACCAAAAATTAAGAAAAAATTTTAGATAAATATTCCATTCCAAGAAATAATTCATGATTTATATTATTGAAAAATGCCTTGAAATCTACTATTGATTAATAAAAAATTTAATTAATTAAATATCAATATAAATTTAAAATTAATTAATTAAAGTATTTAAAATGAGCGTACTTATAGACGAGTTCGGAAGACCCATCATCCTCTTTGATGCAGAAGATACCAAAAAAAGAATCAAGGGAGTCGATGCATACAAAGTATAAAAATTTTTAAAATAAACTAGTCAAATATCATGGCTGCTAGAGGTGTAGCTTCAATTTTGAAAACTTCTTTGGGCCCAAAAGGAATGGATAAAATGCTTGTTAGGTAAAATATAGAATAAAATATAACAAAAATAATATTCAGTCCTGATGGAGATGTTGTTGTAACTAATGATGGAGCAACAATCGTTGAACAAATGCAAGTAAAAATAAATTTTTTAGCATTGATAATTAAAATATTTTAAATTAAGCAATATAATTCTGGAAACTCTTTATATAAAATTCTCTTCTAAAATTTAATAACAGTTATTTTATTAAATAATCATATTTAAAAATTTGTATAAAAAAGTTTAAGTCGAAAAAAGTATTTTAAAATATATATATTATAATTTTAATTTATATTGTTTTTTTCTAGGTAACTCATCCTTCTGCTGCTTTAATGGTTGATTTATCAAAATCACAAGATAATGAAACAGGTGATGGAACAACAGGTGTTGTTGTTTTAGCTGGGAGTTTGCTTCACCAAGCAGAAAAGCTCATTGACAAAGGCTTGAATCCTCATGCAATAATTGAAGGTTACGATAAAGCTTGTGAAAAAGCTGTCAAACATTTAGAATTTATACATACAAAAATTGATCCCACAGAAAACAATAATGAGCATTTGATCAAAGCAGCAATTACTGCATTAGGATCTAAAATAGTTTCGAAGTATCAAAAAAAGCTTGCAGAAATTGCAGTCAATGCAATTCTAAGTGTTTATGACTATGATAGAAAAGACGCTAATTTCGAATTAATAAAAGTTGTAGGAAAAGTAGGAGGAAGTATTGAAGACACAATGCTTGTAAATGGAATTGTTCTTGATAAAGAATTTTCGCATCCTCAAATGGATAAAGAAATCCATGATGCAAAAATTTGTATTTTGACCTGTCCATTCGAACCTCCTAAACCAAAAACCAAGTATAATGTAGATATCAAATCTGCAGATGCTTATAAAAGATTATATGAACATGAGCAAGAATACTTCAAAGAAATGGTTAAAAACGTAAAAGATTCTGGAGCAAATTTGGTAATTTGTCAATGGGGATTTGATGATGAAGCCAATCATCTACTTATGCAAAACAAATTGCCTTCTATTAGATGGGTTGGAGGAACCGAAATTGAATTAATTGCTTTAGCAACTGGCGGAAGAATAATACCAAGATTCTCTGAAATTAAAGAAGAAAAATTAGGTAGAGCAAGAATTGTAAAAGAAATTTCTTCTGGAACTGAAAATGATAAAATGGTAGTAATCGAAGATTGTCAAGTTAATAAAGCTGTTACTATTGTTGTAAGAGGAGGATCTAGCATCATTGTTGATGAAGCCAAAAGGTAATTTATTTTCTTTTTTTTCTTCATTTTTATTACATAATTAAATCTAAATTTTTGAGTATTTAAATTTATAATTATTAAATAACTAAAATTATTTAGATGTATTCATGATGCTCTCTGCGTTGTTAGAAATATGCTAAGAGATCCCAGAATAGTATATGGAGGAGGAGCTGCTGAAATTGCTAGTTCTTTGACTATTTCTAATTGGGCTGATTCGGTGAGAATATTTAAATGTTTAAAATCTATTTTTTTATATATCCAAAATTCTAAATCTATTTATTAGATCTCCAGCACTGAACAATATGCTATCAGAGCTTTTTCCGAGGCTTTAGAACAAATTCCAATCTGTCTAGCAGAAAACAGTGGATTCCATGGAATTGAATATTTAGCTAACTTAAAAGCCCAACAACAAAAAGACAATAATCCTTGTCTTGGAGTTGATTGTATGAGAACTGGAACAAACAATATGAAATTACAAGGAGTTTACGAAGGATTTAATGCTAAAAAACAACAATTCCAATTGGCAACTCAAGTAACTAAAATGATTTTGAAAATTGATGATGTCATCAAACCTCATGAATATGCATAATATTGTTTTTTAAATTTATTTTGTTCAAATAAAATTTTCTTAAGTTAAGATAGAAATTAATCTAATTAACAGAAAAATAATTTCAATACTTTTTAATAAAAGAATAAAATAAATAATAAATGTTTAGTTTAAACTTATCTGTAATGAATGTCTTTTAATTAAAATAAATCTAATCTTTTAAATTCCTCTAAATTAATTGAATAAATTAGATAAGATAGTGAAAATAAATTATTTTTAATATTTTGTTTTTAATTGATAATTAATTAATTTGTTAAAATTATACTTATTTAATATAATTCTTGTATTTATTTTCAATAATGTTGGATTAAAAAATTGAGTTTATAAATATTCTTTCATAAATTGATTTCCCACAATATAGCCATTATAAAATTTATTAATTTAGTATTAGATTTAAGGGAAAATTTAGTTGATAAATACGAAAAAATCTTTTTCTAATTATAAGTTTAATTGAAATTTATTATATAAATCAATAAATATTTGAGAATTTTTTTTAATTTAATTACGGTTAAAATTTATAGAAAATTATAGTTGTATCATCATAAGTTTTTCTTTTTGATTCATTAGGTAAATTTATAAGATTAACCAAAGACATATTACAAGATACTGCTGCTTTTGTTAAACTCTCTTTCAATATTGAATTAACTAACTTTTCATTATCAAGTTTTTGATTTTGTTCTAAAAATTTCGCAACTTCATCAGAATTAAAATTATCCCAAAATCCATCAGTTGCTAAAATCATTCCCCAATCATTCTTTTCTCTATTATAAATTTTTATATCAGGAACAGCTGAAATATAAGGGCCGTTAAATGGAATTATAGGAGCTTTAAAATTCGGATCATCCTTCTTTCCTCTATTGAAAAAAATGGATTTCAAATGAAAATCTCCGAACGACTATAGATTTATACATTTAATTAGTTATTATTTTACTCTTGTTGGTTGCAAGCGGCCTTTCACATAGCAAACTTTATTTAAATCTCTTTTACAAACAACTATATCTAAATCACTAAAATTTTTAAAAAGCTGTAATTGTTGATGAGGCTTTTCACAATTAAAAGTCCTTGATAATTTTTGACTTATTATTCTTTTTTCAATTTTTTTGTAGATTTTTGCTTTAGAGTCCCCTAATTGAGCAACATATAATTTATTATCTGTGATCAAAATAGCTAATGCACATGAGCCCACACAAGCCTTTCTTCCTTCCCCTTTATTGTATAGTTTCTTTGCATTTTCAAGTAATTCTGATTCCTATTTAAAGGTAATTAAAAATTTATTAAAAATTTCATCAAAAGCTTAAGAGTTATTTGAGATTTATCTTTGATAATAAAAATAAAATTTTAATCAAAGAATTTTTTTACAATTTTATGGAAAGTATCTAAAAAGGCTTGTTTGATTATTTCCTCTTGGGATTTTATTCCTTTATTATTTTTATTCGTCAATTCCAAATAAATACTATCGAAATATCTTGCCATATTTTCACTTGCAAATTGAGAAACAGAGTCTCCTCCATGTCCATCAAAAACTGCTAAAAAATCACCATCGAGATTTTTCAATTTTAATGCAATATATCTATCTTCACAAGGTGAATTAGCATTAAACTGAATAACTTTAACTTTTTTTTCAAACTCTTTAGGTTGTTCATTTATATGATTTTCATCAATGCAAAATAATTTATTATTTTTTTTGAAAAAAGACAAGAAAATGCCAGTTATAAAAGCATAAGAAAATTTGGTTCTATTAAAATATAGCATTTTCATAATATTTGTCATAAAATGATTATTTTTAGGTTTGGATACATTAGTAAGGAAAGGTATTCTTTTTAATAAAGCACCTAATTTAAGTCTTGCTTCCATGATTTTTGATATGTTAAATATTTTTAAAAATTTTAAATAATATTTTTTATTTTAAAGTGAATGAGATCTTTTTAAATACTAAAGTATAAATCATTTATATATAATTCTTCCTTCTGATGAAATAATATATAACAACATTTAATTTATCGAAGATTTTAAAATTATTTTTATTATGTATAAGTGAAACTCTATATTCTAACAATCAATTCAATTTTTATAAACATAGTTATTTGCTAATTATTATCCACTGATTTAGAAGGATATAAAAAAAACAATTAAATCAAATATTAAATTTAAAATCTAATTAATCAAAAATGCCCATCACTATCTTCATCGTCCTCATCATCCCATTCTGGCTCATATTGCTCGATATCAAAATCTTTTCTTACATCAAAAACAAAATTATCTTGACCTGGTAAGATAGCATTTTTATTATATAAAAGATCCATTTCATTTTTTCTTTTTTTTAATTCATCATCATTTAATCTATTTAAATTCTCATTATCAAAATCATAATATTTATAATAATCTATATCTTGTTCAACATCATTCTTATTTGTTTTTTCATTTGGATTTGAATTCTCTTATAAATTTAAAATAATTTTAAATTTTTTTAAAGAGAAGAAGCAGACTAAGAAGCGAAGTAAAAATACCAGTTTCTTTAAAGTTCTTTCTTTGATGATTTATTTTTTTTTCGTTTTCAGCAACTAATATAAATCAAGTTAATTTAATTCAATAATTTTACTCAAATTATTCTCAAAGTTATTCTTAATTCTTTCAATCAACTCTAAAATTTTTGAATAGTATTAATTTTCAAAATTTTAAAGAAAAACAAAATGCTATTGATTATTGTAAAAAAACTACTTATAATTTGTTGAGGATTGACTTTTTTATTATCTAAATAAGCACTATGCTTTTCATAAACATCTCTCATTATTTCTTCCATCTTCGATTCTTTTGTTAATTTATTCAATTTCATTTTATGGTGATATAATTTGCCAGAAGAAGGCACCAAATATTCCAATACTAATATTATTAATAAATTTTTTTATGTATTTATTACTTATTTGCGGAGGTGAGTATTTCAATCCAAATCTTTTAGGCAAATAGTCGTTTGAATTGAACTTCTTCTCAAATTTATTCATTTTGAATTTTATTAAATTTTTAATAAATTAAGGCAAACGATAATAGTATAGAATTAAAATATAATTAATAACACTAAAAAATTTAATTATAATTTTTAATGATTATTATCTTAATTACATTTAATTATTAAAATAAATATTTTAGTAATTCTTTTATATATTAAAGATGGATAGAGTAGAAAAAACAATAAGTGATTTGAAAAATGTAAATTTATATTCCATATTAGAAATTCACAAAACTGATGATCAAAATGCAATTAAAAAAGCCTACAAAAAATTAATAAAAAAATACCATCCAGATAAAAACAAAGAGGAAAATACAGTAGAAAAATTCGACAGGATAAAAATTGCTTATGACTTATTAAAAAATGAAGAATTAAAAGCACTCTACGATTCAAAATTGAAATCAAAAGAAGAACGAAAAGCAAATAAAAAACTCATGAGTGAAAAAAGAAGAAAATTTGCAGAAGATTTAGAGAACAAAGAAAAAAGCAATGCAGATAAATCTCATAGAGACTCTAATAATAAGCAAGAATCAGATTACTTCAAAGAAAAAAATCTATACAAACAATACGAAGAAGAATATAATAAAATGTTTTCAAATAATCAGTTTGAAGAAGAAATTCCAAAAAGAAAAACATTGACTCAGAAGCTCAATCAATATGGAATTAAAATAAAATGGAAGAATGATATGGGAGTCATTTTCACAAAAGATGTTTTAAAGATATATTTTAAAGAATTTGGAACAATAGAAGAAATTATTTTGAAAGAAAATGATAACAAGGCTCTTCTGCTTTTCAACAACGAAAAAGCAATTAAAGACATTCTTAATAGTTCTAATCATATTATTCATAAATTGTTCAGAATTAAAAAATATTCTAAAAAAGTTATTCTTGAGGAAAAGCAAATTAATTTAAATCTAAAAAATAAATTTCTTGATACAGAGACTATTAATTTGTTAAGGAACAAGCAATTTATGTCGAATTTGAATTATATGCAAGATGAAAAAAACAAATCAACTACAACAAATAAACAAGATTCAAAGATTATTAATAAAAATGATCACAATTTGTTTCAAGAAGATGTTCTTATCAATTCAGATGAAAATAACAAAGCGAATGTTAATTTAGAAAATATGAATTTTGATTTAGATCTCGACAGTATGGAAAAATTGCTTTTTGAAAGAATTAGCAAAAAGAAATAAGATAACAACACCGATTCATTTGTATATATTAATTAATGTAAATTCTTTATTTATCTTATTTATACTAATAAATTGTATTTTTTGATTAGTTGATATAATTAAAAATATAAGTATGCTGTTTAAAATAATTTTTTTTATTTTTTCTTAAAGGAGCATTTTACAAAATTTTTGAATAAAATAATTATTAATAACATATCCAAATTAATTTAAAAAGGACAAATCAGATAATTCAAAAATGAATAGGAAGAAACGACTTGAAATTTCTTATTCTTCATCTACATGATCTGTTTTAATTTTTAGATTTTGTTCCAAAGCCGTAAAATCGTATTTTTTCTCGTTATTTTTATTGGGAATTTCTATATAAGTTTTTAAACAATAAAAAATGAATTAATTAATTACTGAAAATGGTTTCTAATTTCTCAATAAACATTTCATGGTTTTTGTTAGAATCTTTGAAATTTTTTATTAAATCTGAAATGCTAATCATTAAAGGAGTAATATTTCTTTTAGTTAATTCTTCGCTAATAAAGACAAAATCGTCCATTGGTTTTTTGTCAAACAAATTCATAGCTGAATTGTCGATGAAAATGATTCCGGAATTGCTTTTGATTAAATAAACATTATTAATAAATATATGATATAAAAATAAATTTATCTAATAAAAATATTGAAAATTTGTTAATTATATAAAAACTTACCTTTCAGGTAAATAAATGTCAACAAGATTTGATTCAGGAAACTCCTCAAACTTATTGTTCATAACACTAAGATAATTTGTTAATATTTTCATCACAATTTTATTTTCAAAGGAATTTTTTCTGGTCTGGAACAAACTAGATAAATATTTCTTGGTGTTTTCATCTAAGTTTTGTGAGTATTGGCTTTGGAGTAAAAAGTAAGTTATATTTTCGAAGTTATATCTTCTTCTTGTTTCAAATCCTCTTTCTACATTAATCTTAGAAAGGTTTTCCAAAATAATTTCAACCTGCATTTTTAATTTAAATCTAATAAAAATACTAATAGGTCAATTTTATACTAAATAAACTTCTAATGCTTAATTTTTAATTTAATTTATAAAATAAACCTTACTATGTTTTTAACTTCATATCCATTTTGTGATAATTTCCAAGCATCAAATAATATTTGAATTTTAGCGGTAATATTTTGTTTTCTAATAACAGCTGAATGATCGATTCCATTTATTAAATTATCTAAAATTGGAGCCTTACTTTCAGGCTTGTAAAACCCAAATTTAACAATACTTTTGAACAAATTTAATTTATCAGTTTCGGAAATATTTTGCAAGCTAATTGTATTGCATGCAGTCATTATAATATCCTCTCTGGCAATATTAACTCTACTAAGATAATTTATAACATTAACATGTTCAATTGGGCTGAATTTATCAAAAAGATTTCCATAATCGGAAATAAATTTATTGTAAAGTGATATAAAAGGCCATTTTATGGCGGTGAATCTATCCAATGTTCTTAATGCTAACATTTTGTTGGAATTTTCTTCTTTTTCATATAAATTAGCGTATTTCATATGAATAACTCTTGAAAGGGTACCTCTGTTAACATTAGAAGGAGCATTGCTCAATGTTCTAACTAATCTTCTTGTGGAAAATTCAACAAAGATGTTTTGAATATCACTGCCAAGTTCTTTTAATTCATTTTCAGTGATTATTCCATATTTAATATTTGAAAGAGCGTAGAGAATATTTAACTTGTTGTTTAAGTTATAATTATCTTCTTTAAGCCTTCTAATTAATAAATCTTTTCCAAACATAATCAATTCTTCGGAAACTAATTGAGAATCAATTTTATTTAATGAAGATAATAATTTGAAGAAGGCTGAGAAAATAGAAGAATTTTCCAAATTTGATTTAATTTTTTCTTCACTACCTAATATTTTTTTTATTAAATCCAATTTTTCTTGTGTTTTTTCAGTTTTTGATAATCTTTCTAATAGAACTATTAGATCCATTGAAATGTCTTTTGCTAATTTTTCTTCAGGAATCGAGTTCAGTGAAGCAAATGATAACTTTTCCATTAAAGGGGAATCCAAATCTTCTGTCGTAAAAGCTTTCAAGAAAGTAGAAAGCTTTTGAGGAGATAGAGATATTAAAGTATTTGGGTATTTAAAAACAATATCATTTCCAACTCTTAAGAAAGAATTTAATAAATCCTCTGATATTTTTGAGTCTTGTTTATTCATTTTTACAATATTTAAAGTTGTTTGAAGGATGTTAAGTATTATATTTTTCTCTTTTCCTTGTATAAATTCTGGTTCTTTAATTGATTCTCTTAAAAGGTAAATATATCTTGAAAAGCTCATATTTGTTATGGGACTTGTTGATGATTCAGATGAGTTTGAAAGATTTTCAAATGTTTTAATAAAATTGCTTTTAAATTGTGCATGCTCGCTAATTGTTGTTGTGTAGCTAGCAATTTTCTTTTTAAGTTCATCATTTTCTCTAGAAACTAAACATTCATTAAGATAAATATAGAGTTTGCTCAAAGCTTGCTTTTCATCTTGGGGATTTAATCTGTTAAGTATTTCAGTAACCAATCCATCTCGGTAAATGGGCTTTAAATGCTCTTGAAGATTGTCAACATATGATTCTAAAGTTTTATAGATATTTCTAATCTCCGAATTAATTAAAGAATTTTTGACTATGTTATATCCGATTTCTATAGTTTCTTGTTCACAGTTGAAGAAACAAAGCTTTGCAAAGCTATAAAACATCTGTACAACATTTCCTTGTTTTGTTGGGTCATTTAATACTTTTAAAGTCTCTGTTTTAACAACCTCTCTCACTTTATTAAAATAATCTTCCCCTAAATGATTTGAAACCATATATCTGTAAGCATACAAATTTTCATCTATAGGAACAATAGGGATAGAGTTTAAAGTTATATCAAAAAACTGCTCAAGTATGGGTTTTTCATAGAACTTGCATTTTTTCATAACTGTGAAGAAGCAAATAAGCTGTCTAGGATTTCTGATTTCTTCAGGCTTTTTGTTTTTGAGATAGTATTCCAAAAACATTTTCAAATGAGCAGAGGTAAGACCGGAATCGCTTTTGATTTTTGAAAAGCTTTCTAAATATCTGATAAAGAAATCAGGGTAAATGCTATCTGAGCTATGTGTAATTGTGCTACAAACAACATCATTAATTTCATTGAGGAATTCGCTTTTTGAAAAATCATCCCAGTAAATCATTGCATCTACAATAGGTAAAATAGCAACATTATCTAATTGATCCAATTCATTTGATATTAGCTTTATCAAATTACGTATTTTAGGTGTTAAATTTTGCAAAGGATCTGCCGAATCTATTTTACAAAACACATTCAAAATTCGACTTTTTTGTAAAATTCTTTCAGTTTGAGCTTTATTGAAAAGCTCATTTGTTATAAACCTGGTTAAAACTCCTCTTACAATAGAAGATTGATTGGGAATAGCTAATCTCTTTGCTACTCGCATTAATTGAGTTAATGAAATACCAGATAATTCTCCGTCTCGGCCTCTGATGTATTGGATTGGGTTTAAATTAGACAATAATCCTAACATGGATATTGTATTTAAAAGAGGGTACATAGCCATAGTGGAATGGTTTTTTTCTAAATAAGCAACATTTTTTTGAACGAAATTTTGTGTTAATTCTCTGCTAATTAATCGAACATCTTTCGTAGCTAATGCTGATAGGTATTGAAGAAATATATTAGACATGACAACTGAGTATTTTTGGAAATTTGAAACAACGAAATCGTTTACTAATTTTATAGCTTGTCTTCTCATTGCTATTTTAGTGGATTCTTGTTCTATTTTTTGAGATAATAAATGCATGCTGTCGAAATAATCACCATCATTAAAAGATTGAGCATTCTTTTCTATGAAATCAAGTAATACATTAATTCTTTCTGATGATAGGGTAGTTCTGATATTATGTTTTCCTTGACGAATCTAGGATTTTTAAATCTTTTAATTTCTAATTAATGATAATTTAAATATAATCGAAATTGAATTTTGAATTCTTTAACATTTCTTTCTTTTTTAATAAACATAATTCGATTAGAACAAAAATAAGAAAACTCTATAATTTGTAACTGAAGATTTAATATAAATATTGAAATAACTAATAGTAAAAATAAATACCCCTGTCGAATCTGCAAATCTTTCAAATCTTCTTTCTGTATATCTTTCATTTTCAGAAAAGCTCATTTTTGCGAAATTCATTAATTTCGATGTATTTTGAATTGCTTTCAAATTCATTGATAAATTAACTTTTGTGAAAATGTTTGTTTTGCCGATAATTTTGGATAATTTTGTAGCTCTTGATAAAACTCTGTTCATTTTAGATATAATTAATTTTTAAAATATTTGTTAAATAATTTTAATTAATAATTTTAATATATTTTTTTAGAATTCATTTTATAGAAAATTTGAAAATAGTTTTAGAGGAAATATCAAATAAACTCCCACATTTGAATATTGATTGAAAAGAGGTTTTGGGGATTGGGGATTGGGGATTGGGGATTGGGGATTGGGGATTGGGCCCAATGCCCAATCCCCAATCCCCAATCCCCAATC
>Ga0194116_10007705_pt1 | contig 11053 bp, 11 predicted proteins | sample TA2MahsurfametaG_4_FD_148617 | JGI IMG/M metagenome (GOLD analysis project Ga0194116, IMG submission 148617) | Freshwater microbial communities from Lake Tanganyika, Tanzania - TA2015008 Mahale S9 surface | ecosystem: Environmental > Aquatic > Freshwater > Lake | place: Tanzania: Lake... | reverse complement strand
TAATAAGAAAAACATTATTTTTTAACTTTATAAAAATGGAAATTTTAATTTTGACTTTATAAAGGATTTTGTTTATCTTGGGGATTGGGGATTGGGGATTGGGGATTGGGGATTGGGGATTGGGGATTGGGCCCAATCCCCAATCCCCAATCCCCAATCCCCAATCCCCAATCCCCATTTTAGGTTATTAAAGAATCTTTTTTTAATTTAACTCAGAATGTTAAATTAAAATTGCAATATTTATTTATTTTTACTAAATAAATTAAAATAAATTTTTAAAATGGAAAATGATAACAGTTCTCCAGTATTAAAAGAGAAAGGTATAATAACTTTCAATAAAACATAATTATTTAAAATTATTACTTATTTGAATTATTAGATGAAACTTTGGTAGAAACAAGTTGGGTTGACATAAATAAAGAAAAAGAAAACAAAAGCATTAATATTAATTTGGATTATTGTGAAGATATTTTAAGCAATAAAAGTTTGGAGGAATCAAAAATTGGCTATGTTCTTCCTATTAATAGCAAAATGAATATTTCACCTTTAAAACAATATAGAAGTGAAGGTATATTTATATTTATTTTTAAATTCAAATTATCATTAAATGCTAAATTTTTATTATAAGTTTATTATCAATTATTTAATCATTTTATATTTATATCTTTACTATTTCAATATAATAATTTAAAATTAAGAAACTATTCAGCAAATATATAATTCTTGAATTATAATTAATTTATAGATATCAATCAGAATCAATAATTCATTTATTGATTATATTTATTTATTCATAAAATACTTTTTAGTATATAGCAAGCAATCAAGTCTGATTTCAGCGGGAAGGTCTCCTTTAGTAAATTGTAGATTGCACGGCAAAACATATTTATATATAGATACAGTTAAATTTAAAGTGCTTTGTAAAGCTTGTATAGAAAGCGGTGAAAAACATAAAAATCTAGAGATAACAGATGATGTAGAAGAAAACAGCTCAGTAAATCAAGAAGAGCTAGAATGTGATTATCATCCAAATTCAAAAGGCAACTTTTATTGCGACGATTGTCGCGTGTTTTTATGCAAAATTTGCTTTGCAAATGATCATAGAAGTCATAATTCGAATTTACCAAGCGATATTGCTATGAACTTTAAACAAAGCATTCAAAATTTAGTTCAAACAATTTCGCAATATGAGCCCAAAATAGATGAGAGTATTAAAATAATCAATGATTTAGAAAATAAAATAAGAAATATCCGAGAATCTTCATATAAAAAGTTAGATGATATAGTATCGAATATAAATAAACTTTTTGTTTCCAAAAATAAAATATTTTTGGATGAATATGCTAATAATCTTGAATCCACAGATGATGATATTTCAGATGTCAATCAAAGGTTAAAAGCATTACAAGGACGAATGGCGAAGTTCCTCGTGGAAATTTCTGAAATAAAATCAAATTTAGCTAAAAATTACCCTACTGCTATGGGGACTTGTATTTATAAGCAAAGTCTAAAAAAATTTTTTTTGGAGTCTCAAAAAATATTTAATGAATCTAAATTCCTTTTAGGATCAAAAGTGGATTTTACGGTTAAAAAGGCAAATGAGAAAATTCTAGAGTTTAAAGAAATATCACAAAAACTTTATAAAAAGATAAAAGTATTCAGATCTTCAGTGATAAATTCAATCCAAACTGGAATAAGCAGTTTTTCTCTTAGAGTTAGAAGGTTCACAAAATTTTCTAAAACTGGAATTAAATATTATAAAACTTCTTCATTGAAATTTAAAACAAATTCACCAGTTAGTATAGTTGGATTTGCAATATGTGGATTATATGTAGATGATAATATGAAAAAAGGTCTTAATTGTAATAATTATAACAGTGAGAATAGAGCCAATTCTGTAAATTTACCAAATGGTAAAGAAGGACACGAAAAAATTCAAAGCTTACCTAAAAGTCTTATAAAGTCTAAGACCATTAATAAAAGCATTGACATTTCGAGTAGATTTTTGTTTTATTAAATAAATCAATTTTTTTTCGAAAAGTTTGATGAGGATATTAAATTAAATGATTAATTAATATTTATATTTAAAATATTAGGTAATACGAATTTGGAAGAATATACAATACCTTTTAAATTTACTATAAAAGAACTCAAAAATGATGAAATAAGCAATCCCTCAAGCATAATTAATGTAACAAATGAAGAGTTGATTTCAGAAAATTTCTTAATGAGAGAAATAAAAAATTCTATTGATCCAACTATTGTTTATTACCTAAATAAATCTATAAATATATCTCCTGATAAAACATATATTATTACAATTTCGAATCTGAATAAAGAAGTATATTTAGATTTATGGACAGGAGAAGTTTCCAAATATTTTATTAATTTGATGACACAAGGAATAAAATGCAACTCTAGTCATATTAAATTTGAATTTACTCCTCCTGAAGGTTTTGAGTCTGATTTTAATGAGTTTAATTCTGGTATAATTTCTGATTTGATCTATTCTTATAAAGAAAAATAATTTTTATTAATTTATAAATTAATTTAATCTATTTGTGTGAGAATTTTATAATAATTATATGAGACTTATTTAAAATAAATCTATAAAAGTATATTGATATAATCGAAATGAAAATTATTTTCATAAATGATTTAAATGAATAATTAAAAAACGATCTAATATAAACTTAGATTAATAATAATAATAATTATAAATTTATAATATTTTTATTATTAAAAAATTAAGTGAGAAAAAAGCAATTATCTTCAATAATTACAAATAATTACAAGTATTGATTATTAAAAAAAAATTTGAATTTTTTTTAATAATTTACATTTTTTAGATAACCAGTAATATAATAATATCTACAAATGAGATAGGGCTTTATTAAATCAATATTAAAAGTAAAATTTTAAACGAAAAAAAAAAAAATAAATTAAAATAAATAAACAATTTTATTGGAATATAAAATTATAAAAAAATAAAAAATGCCTAATTACGGAGATCCAAAATACTGGGAGGATAGATATAACGAACAAAATTGCACTACTTTTGATTGGCTTGAAGACTATGAGACTTTGAGGCCTATTATTGAAGAATTGAAACTTGATAAAGATTGTAAAATTTTAAATGTTGGTTGTGGTAATTCAGAATTTTGTGAGAATATGTTTGATGACGGCTATCGTAATATCTATAATATTGACATTTGCGAGAATGTAATTAAATTCATGAAAGAAAGAAATCAAAATAGAAAAAGCTTAATTTGTATTTTTGTTATTTCTAATAAAATAATAACTTTTACATGGTTTTTATCAACATTTCAATTCTCACTTGTTTTTATTTATTAAAGTAAATTCATATATTTTATCTCATATAGTTGAGACTATGGATGTACGAGACTTGACATATAATGATAATTTCTTTGATTTAGTTGTTGATAAAAGTACTATCGATGCGCTTTTATGCGGGGACAATTCTTTCATTAATGTAGCGATTATGACTAAGGAAATTATAAGAACTCTAAAAGTTGGAGGATTATATATGATTATTTCTTATGGGCAACCAGAAAACAGAATTTTTCATTTGGTAAACTTGTTAATTTTTCTCATAATTAGTGAGAAATTTTTAAAAAGAAAAAATTTTCATCATCAAATAATATCTTTAATAAAAATTAAATGATTTATAAAGGAAAGAGAACATTTAGCTTTTGATATTACTATATATACAATTAAAAAGGACAATTCAGAAGATATTATGCAAGATAAAGAAAAGGTATTTTACTGATTTTTAACTTTTTGATTCCTGAAAGTTAATCAATATTACAAAGTTTAAAAAAATATAAAAATGAAAAATTGACTCTTTTTTACTAGATAACACTAGTTAGAAAAATAAAATAACTTCCATGTAGGCACATTATGTTTATATTTGCAGAAAAAAACCTAACTCAGATCAAGTTTTAGCAGAAAATTTCCAAAAGGTTTACTATGAATTAGAAAAACTTGAAATGATGGAAGATGACGAAAATTATAACGAAGATGAAGAATACAATCTTGAACAACAAAACCAAAATGAAATGGACGAAATTAATAATAATAATTAATTGTTGTTATTTTTAAAAGCTAAGTGAAACAAAAAGAAAAAAAATTACAATATTTTTTTATTCTTTTAAAGAATTTAAGGACAATTTTTTACACTTTTTTTGAATACGCATATTTAAATGATGGTATAGACCTAATATATTATCGATATGAAAGTCAATTTTGTAATTAAATTTAAATTAAATTAATTTATAATATAATTAAAAGATTTAAGTATATAAAAATATCCAAAATAAATATTCATAATTCAAGCATTTTATTTGATATTTTCTTTTTTTCTCTTTTTGTCTTTATCATCATTAAAAATTACTGGTTTAACCATCCCTCGTATAGCGTCAATACTTAATCTAACACCAGATTTTTCGTAGAAAGTTTGCGCCGCTTCCTAAATATTTTTGTAAACAAAAATTAAAAAAAATTAATTGGAATAATTAATTTAGTTTTATTATTAGCTTTTAAAGAAAAAATGATTTTTCTAACTCTTATTTTTTCCGATTTATCTTTGAATTCGTTATCAATTTGATTTATTATATCAAGTTTTCCTTTAACTAATTCCTTTGAATTTACTTCTATTTTTAAATTTGATTTCATGGCCAGGTAACTATCTTTTATTAAATCTTGGAGTTTTCCGAACATTTTCTTAGCAAATTCAGCAAAATCTATATACATTTTAATAAATAAACATTATTGGATATTTTCAAAAATATTTAAAATTAGTAAAATATTTATATTACCTAAATTAGCTTCTGGAGAATCTGGGAATAAATTATTGAAACAAGCACGAATTTTATCACAATAAATCTTATATCTTTCAACCAAGACCTCGTATTGTATATTTATAAATTCTTCTGCTTGTTTTTTAATAAGTTCTAGTTTATCCATGTCAGTTTCATTTACAGTTTGTTCAGGATATGAATTTTCTAAATTATGTTCGAAAAAGCTTATTAAATGTTCTAATTCCTCAACTTCTTTTTCTAAAGTGTTTACTTTTTTTTGCACAGTTACAATAAAGTCTTCATGATTTTTAAACTAAAAATTTTTTGTAAAAAAAAATCAATCAAAAATAATAGATGCAGATATTAATTTAAGTACATAATAAAAATCAACAAATTTTAGAACTCTCTCTTTGTTAATATTGATTGAATATTAAATGCATTTAAATAATAGGATTATAAATTTTACTTCTTTGGTAGAATTAATAAAATACTCGACTAATTTACATATTTCATCAATATTGGTTTCTTTTGATAGCTTTGAAATAACTTGTTCAAAGTAATCAATCTTTTCTCCAAGTAACAAATCGAGAACTTTACTTTTTCCAGAATACGAATTCATTTTGTTAATGTCATCTTTATTTTTATTATAAAATTTTTCTCTTTCTTTATTCCACTTTTCAATAATTTTTTTTTCTTTCTCGATTAATTTCGATTTTTCATGTTCATAAAATTTCTTTTCCGCTAATAATAGAGTCATTTCATTATCAGTTTTTTTTATCTTTCTAATCATTTCTTTATTTTTATTTTCGAGTTCCTTTTTTTTATCATTTAATTTATATTGTAACTCATCGAAATCTTGTTTTCCTGAAATGTTCTTAACAACTTCTTTTTTTTCCTCCCAATAAGCAGTTTCGCATCTAACTAACTCATTATGCAATACTCTAAATTTTTCTCTATTAATAATAACATTTTTTCTCATTTCATCTAATTCTGTTCTCAAAGCTTTATTTTTAGTCCTAGAGTCATCGTAAGATTGACGTGTAGTGTGTATTTCTTTTTCCAGTTGCTTTATTTTAACTTTATAATCTATGCCAGGCTTTCTTTTTTCTTGTGAAGAAGATTTTTTAGTATTGTTATAATAATCTTGATTGATATTATTAATATCATAAGTAATCTTTTTTGGCTGAAATAGATGCAGGACTTTTTCTTCCTGCTTTTTTATTAAATGTAAATATTTCTTTTTCTCAGATTCATCTTGTTTCTAAATTTTTAATTATTGTTAATTCAACTGTTAATTAATTAAATGATTATTTTACGATGGTCGCGATTTCCCTTTCAATAAGGTTGCAGTAATTTTGAATTTGCTCAATTTCTTCAATAGCTTCAATTTCTGGGTTTACAGATTTTAATAAAGAATTTGGATCTATTTGTCGAATTTCCAAAGATATTGAAGATAGCATTTTATCTAAATACGTAGATTCATTATTATCATTTTCTTTAATGGCTTGATCTTTTTTTTTCTTTTGGTGTAGCTCCCTAAAAGAAGTTATTGTATTCATTTTTATATTTTTTTTCTTTAAATAAAGTAATAATTTGCTAATTATTAATTTTTTATAACCTTTAAATCTTTAAAAAAAAAAAAAATTTCTTAATTATATTATTTGAATATATTAAGAATAAAATTAAATATTCAATTTTACTTTACTATAGAGGATTATTAATAAATAGGAGTTTTAATTTAAAATATTATTTTTTTATTGGTTTTCTTTTATAATAAATATCTTGCCATTAGTTAATCAAGAACATTTTTGAAAAAGATTATGTAATATAAACATAAAATTAATAAAGCAAATAGTTATCATTTAATTAATCTTTGAATAACTTGTAAAATTTGGTCTTCACGAGACTTATTTAAATAATATGTGTTATTTTCAAAAGATAAAATTATTGATTTATTAAATCAATAAAAATTAATCAATAAAAATCAAAGGATTTTGAGGCAATTGTATTGGGATCTTTCATAAACTTATTTTTATTCAGAAATAAATTTTTATTATTTTAAGAAAAAAAATTATTAACCAAAAAATAAATATGTCTAAAGAAGTAACTTACGAACCGAAAGACGATAAATTTATTAAAATTAGTAGCACTGGGAACATAGATTTAGAAATAACTTTAAGCTTAACAGAAAAAGAAGCAGAAAATTTTCGTGTTTTTCCTGATAAAATAGATTCAATAGCTGATTGTGAAGAGTTTTTAAAACCTTTAAATCAAGAAATGCAACAAATGACTTTTAAAACTGACCAATTTAAAAAATCAAATATATATGATTATATTAAATTAACTTCCAACAACTCAACTATTAGCAGCTTATTAGTTATAAATAGAGCCTTCAAGAAAAAGGCGTTTATTGAATTTATTACTCTATCAGAACTAAAGTTCAAACCTGAAAATTCATTTTTGAAGGAGTTTGTGAGAAATATCAGTGAACAAAATTTTCTGTTTTTAGTAGAAAACAATTTTTTGCCTAATATGGATTCAAAAATCAAATTTGTAATTAAAATTGAAAATAAAATTGTTAAAATTTTTGAAAATATTTGCCTATGTAACGAGCAACCTGAAGCTTCAATTCTCAAACCAGAGAATTCCAGATTATTGTACAATTTAGAAAATAGTAAGGAAGAAAAAAAAAGTAAAAATACAAAAAGCGTTCACAAGAGCCTAAAAAGCGCTAATAAACTTACAGATAAAAGTACCAGCAAAATAAGTGCAAAAAGCAGAGTTAGTATTCTAAATCAGAGCAATTTAAGCAATAACAAAAGCGAAATAAAGGATGGTAGCAATAATAAAAGTGATAAAGCTAATGAAGAATATTCACATTCAAATATTAATGAAGGTCAAAATAATTCTGAGATAAACTCCCATTTGGAAAAACAAAAAAATGATTATCAAGAAAATGAAGGAGATAGCAATAATATTGTAAATAAAACTCAGAATGAATTAAATAATCAAGCTAATGATAACGATAATAACAATCTAGATATAGAACCAATTGAAAAAGAAGAAGTTCAAAATTCTTTAAATAGAGAATTGGGAGAAGAGAAAATAATTAATGATGCTGAAAATAAGTCGAATTTAAATGAATTAGATGAAACAGCGAATAAAATTCTTAATTCAATTCCAAATGTAAATGCAAGTAATAATCACATAAGCAATCAAAGTAAAATTTCCAATAATGCTGATTTATCAAATCATCTTAGCTTGGAAAAAAATCAAATCGATGAAGTAGCTGAAAAGGATTCCCAGATTGGAGATGCTGAAAACAAGGAAAAGTCGAATTTATCTATAAAAAACAATGAAGAAGGAGAAAACCAGGAATTTAAAAATGATAGAGACAATTTTCAAAATGACCAAGATAAAGACAAAAATGAAGGCGAATTACTATCTGTTTTTGAAAGATTCAAATACGATTTCAACGGGAGTGATTATTTTTTCGTTGATATGAACGAAATGCTTGAATTAAAAAGACATAAATTTTCAATTTTGGATTTCTACAGCTTGCTAAAGAAGATAACTGATGATTTTAAAAATATATCAATAATAATTAACTATCCAAATATTATTAATAATATAGGCTATTTGGATCTAGAATCAATTAACACTTTGAATGAGGTATTAGCATTAACAGATATTTATATTTTTGATAAAACGGATGCTTTAGCTTTATTCAACCTTATGTCTCAAATAAATTCAGAGGATGACAATTACGAAGACAAAAAGAATTTGGAGCAGCTATTTATAAAAGAAATCAAAAAAAAGAGGAAATCACACCCTAAAATAGGAATATTTTTGGATGAATTAAAACGTGTAACGATAATAGAACAACAAAGCACCTCAAATTTAATTCTTTTTCATACTGATTATCAATTTGATTTAATCCCAGCCAATGTTTCAAAAGTAATTTCAGAAGATTATAAAAAATTATTTGTTGTTCATTATGAAATGCTTAAATCAGTTTTTATCGGAGGATTTTTCAGCAGAATGCTTTATAAAAAGCCTTTTAACTCGGCTTTCACTGCTGGAAATGAATCTCTAAAAAGAGTTATTGAACTTTTAAGATTTAATTTAGATTCACCTTTAGATCCCAATTTTTTCCTAATAAGAATTATTAAAAAAGAAAAATTGCCAGATGAAGAACAGAAACTTAAGAAAAAAAAAGAGCAGCATTTTACTTTAGATTCCACGAATATCATTTCATCAAAAATGAGAGAATACAATCCGCTCTACGATGACAACTTAGTCTCTTATTTTTCTTCCAAATATATTCGAAAGCATTTGAAAAAACTAGGCTTCATTAACAAAAAAGGTCAAATATTGCAAGATCCGGATAACAAAAAATTAGGTATAATTGAAAGTAAAAAATTAAATCGAGTATATGAAGAAGAGAAAAGTAATCTCGAGAAAATAAAGGATAAAAAAGAGAAGCTTAAATTACAAATTAGAAATTTGCTGCAAGGAAATTCAGTGATGAAAAGCGGAAATATGAAAGAAATAGAAAAGCTGGCAAAGGTATATAATTTTCGCCCTGAAGCTGAAAAAAAGTTACCAAGTGTCGATCAGTTTAAAAAATCTATTAGCAAAAATATAAAATTAAATTCTGAAATGTATTTAAAAGAAATTCAAAAGGGAAAGAGCATAAGAAGCAAATCTCAGCAAAAATCTCCACTAAGAATTTCCGCAAGTAATAAGAAAATTGATTCTGCTTTACTTGAAGTTATGGAGAAAATCGAAGATAAAATATTATACGACCAAACCAGTAAAATTAGTGAAAATCGTAAAAATTCAAACAATAGCTTGGTTCATAAAAAAGAATTAAGCCATAGCAATTTAAATAAGTCCAGTAGCCATCATAATAGCAACATCAATGTTAATATTAGTATTAGAGAAAATTATAGTAATAATAATAGCAATATTAATTACAATAGTATGAGTGGTAATAACTCAAAATCCCATAAAACAAAATCCGGCAAAAGCCAGATGAGTCCAAATAAAAGCAAATTACTAGAAAATTCAAATATAAAAAATTCCTATTCAATGAATAGAAACTTGCTTGAAAGTAGTTTGGCAAGAGAAAACGATGAAAAAAGCGGTGACAACCTTTTAAGCGGAAACAAAGAAAATATTTTTTATTCTAAAATTCTCAAAGATGAAGTAGGAGAAAATGATCTCAATCTGAATTTAAACAATAATGATTTAGATATTAAAAAAGAATTTGAAGGAACCGAAGAAGAGCAAAATAATTCAAATGTAAAGTTAAATTTAGAACCAAATGAAAATATAGATGTTGATAATAAAAGCTTTAAAGATAATAATATGAATAATCTATCAAAGATTTCGAAAAAAGTTGATATTAGTGCAAATGACATTAATATGTCTTCAAAAAAGAGCAATCTAGCAGTTGATGATATCGTAAATAATAATAATAATATTAAAAATGTAGAAAATGAAGATAATTTGGAAGATGAAAATGAAAAGAATGTGAATAATAAAGAAGAAGGTAAGGTTGAAGAAAATTAGAATTATAATTACTGATTTTATTTAAGAACAAATTATTATTTTATTAGTAACAAAATCAAATCACTTATTTAAATAACTGATAGTTATTAGAAAAATTTAAATTTGATTTATTAAATCTATTTATTTATTACAAGGTTATGTTGTTTAATATTATCAAATTATAATTATTTTCACTACTAATTTTTATATTAATATTAATTTATATTATAATTTTTTTACAACATTTTTAAAAAATTTATAACATTTTAAACTAAAATTAAACTATTGGAAAACCGGAAGATAATTAATTAATTAGCAAATGGAGTATTTGTATGTGTTAGCCAATATCTGTTATATTTTAAAAAATATAAAAATAGTTTACTTTATATCAACGCAACCTATAATTTTTTAAATATATCCACAGACAAAATCAATTATTCAAAAGGAGAATTTTTTATGATTTTTCGAAAATTTATAAAAATAAAAGTAAAAAATTTTGTTTAAATATTCAACAATTTTACCTAAATAGTTCTAATATTAATAAAAATTTTTAATTGTGAAAAATAAACTAACAATATTTTGGAAAAACATAAAATAAAAGAGGTTTTATTTTTGTTATACAATAATGGGGATTGGGGATTGGGGATTGGGGATTGGGGATTGGGGATTGGGCCCAA
>Ga0194116_10007704_pt1 | contig 11055 bp, 11 predicted proteins | sample TA2MahsurfametaG_4_FD_148617 | JGI IMG/M metagenome (GOLD analysis project Ga0194116, IMG submission 148617) | Freshwater microbial communities from Lake Tanganyika, Tanzania - TA2015008 Mahale S9 surface | ecosystem: Environmental > Aquatic > Freshwater > Lake | place: Tanzania: Lake... | reverse complement strand
AGCCCTTGAGGTGACGAGCAAAGCAGAGTGCGTGATGAAAATTCGTCAATCGCGAATCGTTTCGTAATCCGTGCACCACCAACACTTTCATCACTCTGACCTCTAACCCCGACCAAGGAACATCGGGACAACCAGGGCGTACACACGCGGAGACCTGCGGGCGACTCGGTACGCAAAAAAGATAAACGCCCACGGAACCCAGCCAACCACCAAGTTCGCAACTGCAGTGCGAAACCGCAATCTCATAGACGATTGTTTGGGCATGATCTGAAGGTTATCCAGCCCATTGATTTCGCGGAACTAGATTGAGATTCGTGGATGACGAGATCGCTAAGCACAACTCAGAATTCTGGGACGAGATGTGCGGCTCGAATCAGGCAAAGGTATTGGGGATCACGGACTTGAGTCCCGAAGCTCTCGAGAAGTTCGACAACTGGTACTTCGACTTCTACCCCTATCTCGCGACTGAAATCGCTCCGTTATTGCAGAGAGACCTGAGAGTCCTAGACATTGGTCTTGGTTTCGGAAGCCTCACCAGCCTGGCACTTCGTCACGGTGTCAACTATCACGGTATCGATATCGCAGAAGGCCCCGTCAGCCTAGCCAACTACCGAGGCAGCCTCGCTGGCTGCGAAGATGCTGTTGCGTCGCTCGGCGATGCTCGTGCGCTTACGTCAATAGCTTCCGGAACGTTTGATGGATGTATAGCGATCGGGTCGCTTCATCACACTGGAGATTTCAACCGCGCTATCCGCGAGTTACATCGCGTTACAAAACGCGACGGGAATATCCACGGCATGGTGTACTCATTGTTTTCGTTGAGAAATTGGCTGTTCCGACCTGTATTCATGGGCCGCTGCCTGGGCAAAAACATCCGAGGCACCGGAGTGCGCATCCAAGCTGACGAGAAACTTCGATGGATGTCGGACTACAATTCTGAAGGCAAAGCAGCGCCTTCAACGGAGTACTTTTCGAGGAAGGCTCTACGGACGGTTCTCGAGGAATTCGGCAACGTTGAAATCCGGTGTAGGAACTTGGATGATGTTCCTCTAGTCAACAAAATCTTTCCAAACTTGAGGAAGTTCTTGATGCGTGTGCACCTTGACAAGTTTCTAGGGCTTGACCTCTATTTTGAGATCGAAGTGGTTAGGCTTTGAACAGACGAAGAAATTTTGTGCCTTTGAGTACGGCGAGCAGTAATGAGTCATCGTCCAGCACATAAGCGCGCGGAGAACTGTGGTGGGTAAGCCGACTTACTCATTCGTTTGCCCGACAAGAAATCGGCAACTCTTGGCTTCAAACTTCGCCAAGTTCGCTCTACCGCTGGTCAGAGAGAACATCCAAATTGTCGTGAGCGACAATTCGGACAAGGAAATAGATAGATCGGAGCTTCGTAAGTTCTGCGAGAGTGCAAACATTGAATACGTCAGGCCTCCTCGTGTTCTAACGATGACAGAGCACTGGAACTTCGCCCTTGATTACGCAAATGGGGACTACATCGGATTCTTCACCGACAAAATGGTCCCCATTCCCTCGTCTCTGATTTCCGTCTTCCAACTCTTAGAATCTCTCAAGGTCTCTCACGACATCGTAAGTTGGAATGCAAATTCATTCACACCTCACGATTTCGCGGCCGCTTTGGGTCCTGGGGCGTATACGCGTTTGCGACAGCAACGGCTCGTGAGTGAGACATTTGATCCGCAGATGGTCTTGCGAAGCAAAATAGAGAACGTTTGCCATCGTTCAAAGGAGTCAATGTCGGAGTACGCCAGGGGAAAGATTTGCTTCGGAATGTACTCGCGCGGTCTCGTCGCTCGTGCGCAAGCCGAATGTGGTGCCCTCTTCCACCCTTTTGCTCCAGACTATTCATCGGCGTCAATTGGTCTTTCGTTAGCCAAGTCGGGCGTACATTTTCAAATCCCATGTGCATGCCAGATCAATTTGCCGATCTCAAATGGTGCGCTTTTTGCAGCGCATGACGAGCACGCACGTCACTTCATGGAATCGCAACCCGGAACAAGTCTCTCGGACCTTCCAGTTCCAGGTCTGTATAGCTCCGTTAGTAATCTCGTGGCCCACGACTGGGCCACATATTCTCGACTTTCTGGGATTCCTGAGGTGATCGATTTGGTTGACTGGATTGATCCAATATTTGATGATGTTACGACTTCAAAGAGAATTTGGTCCTCCAAGGAAAATTATCTCGAACAAATGGGATGCCTAAAGATTGTCCTTAAGGAACTCAACGATGCGGATCTCCTACGTCGATTCAACGTCACAATTCAGCAGGAGCCGATAATCCGCGCGACCGATCAGACCAATCGAGACACTTGCTCCTGGCGCGACTACCTAATTCCATTACGACGCTTCTATCGCAAGACCCTGTTGAGAAATGTCCACATGCAGCTCAACTCATTACTTGAGATCCGAGAGCTTACTTCACATGTCCGTTAGACGCGCTGAAGTGCCGGAATCGCTCGCCAGAGCTTGACGTCCTGATCGGTAGTTCTACGAACTTCCTGACCGAGTTCATCTGCAATGTTCCAAGGCAAGATCAGGATGTCATCAATTTTCTCGGAAGCAAGTGCATCGAAGCCAAGGATTGGTATGTGACATCCGGGAAGAAATAGTCCTTGTTTGGCTACTGCTGAGTCGACAACAAATTTGCAATAGTTGCGGTCCACGCCACAGTAATTTAGGAGAGTCGTCCCTTTTGCTGCGGCTCCTACACCAACGACTGTCCGACCTTCCCTTCGTGCGTTGATCAAGAAATCAAGGAGGTCATCCCTGATCTTCAACGCCGATTGTTGGAGGACACCATATGTCTTAGATGAACCGAGTTGTAGACCTGTCTCCTCAGCCAAGACGCTGTTAACCGTGTTTGAGTTTAAGTGCGCAGAAGACGAATGTGCGGCAAAGACTCTAAGGCTTCCACCATGTGTCTGTAGTTTCTGGACGTCGATAGTCCTCAACCCGTGACGGCGAAACATCTCACTAACGACCGACAACGATAGATAAGAAAAGTGCTCGTGATATATCGTGTCAAACTGATTCCAACGGATCAGATTCGCAACGTGCGGGAACTCGACTGTCAATAGCCCGTCGTCGCTCACTAATTTCGCGAGTCCTCCGACGAAATCGTCGAGGTCCGGTACATGAGCCAGAACATTATTTGCGATAACAAGATCTGCTTGGCCGAACTCATTGACTAATTCTTCGGCTGTTTGTTTTCCAAGAAAAACTTCAACGGTGCGGACGCCCAATTTTCGTGCGTGAGTTGCGGTACTCGCGGTGGGTTCGATCCCAACGACTTGTATTTCTTTCGCAACGAATTCTCTTAGGAGATACCCGTCATTCGATGCGACTTCCATGACCAACGAATGTTGTCCGAGTCCCATTCTTGGAATCATTTCGAGTACAAAATCTCGAACGTGAGCACTCCACGTGCTCGATGTACTAGAAAAATACTGGTAATCAGAGTGAAAGAGCTCTCCGGTTGGCACTGTGTGCGTTGTTTGAAGGAGTGAGCACTCTTCGCAATGAGCAACTGCTAACGGATAAGTCACTTCGGGCAATTTCAACTCGTCCTGGCACCGATATGAATTCGTGGGCGGAGCGTGCCCAAGGTCTAGAACTTGAATTAGTCGATTCGATCCACAATTCCGACAATTCATCGCTGTAGCAATCGGTCAGATAGAAATCGGGTGAGGGATGGTAGAGCTCGGTCTCGACTTGAACGATTAATAACGGGCAAGGGCCAATTCAGGCCGACATCTTGATCCATACAATCGATTCCTCCGTCCATCTCTGCCACGTAATCACCATCGTGTAGGTAGAGGACCGTGGCCGGACCTCTCAGGACTTGAAAACCATGTGCACAACCAGGGGGAATTCTTATGCCGAAACCATGTGTTGGGGCAAGTTCAAGCGATATCCAACCGAGAAATGTAGGGGAGTCTTCCCGAAGATCAAGGACCACATCATAAATTTCACCCGCGAGGCAAAATACAATCTTGCCTTCCTGATGATTTCCGAGTTGCATGTGGAGCCCGCGAACTGTGCCGATCGTTTCGGTAATCGAAACATTCACCTGTCTGATGACGAAATTCGAGTGTTCAAGATGGATTTCAGTCGTTGAACGACCAAAGATTTTCTGAAAGGAGCCCCTGCGGTCAACTGCTGGGATGCTTTCGCAGCGTTGAAGTCCGGTGATCGACTGGACTTTTTCACACTTCATCTCGCGTCATACCTCTCCGCATACCGAGCGAGTTGGGTGTCGCACAGTAAATGCGCGGGTTGCCCGTCGAAGAAGTCTCGATACCAACTTGTCGTCCATTCCAAAGCCTCGTTAACCCGCAACAGCGAGGAATGGCCAATGATTTCTCTGATGTTGGAGGAGTCAAGGGCGAGTTCACGTGCTTCGTGGAGTCGCCCATCGCTCTCGTCAAATCCAATCTCAAGACCGGGCAGGAAAGTCTGAAGCTCAGAAGCAATATCGAGAACAGTCCAACGTGCGTCCTGAGGCTGTGGACCAATATTCCACGCTCGGGACGCGGATGGGGTTTCAAACATCGCTTGAGCGACCGCGAGGTACCCAAAAAGTACATCTAGAACAAATTGCCACGGGCGCACAGCTGACGGGTTTCTGATTTCGAGGAGATTCTCAGATTTCCATGCCCGTACCGCGTCAGGGACTAGCCGATCGATTCCCCAATCGCCCCCGCCCACAACATTGCCAGCACGGCAGCTTGATAGGCCGATTCCAAGGCCTTCAAAGAATGACTTTCGATAGCAATTAACAACAAGCTCAACCGCTGCCTTGCTCGAACTGTAAGGATCTCGCCCCCCGAGCTGATCGTCCTCCGTGAAAACACGTCCGTCATCAATGTTCCGGTAGACCTTGTCCGTTGTGACTACCACAATTGCCTTGAGATCTTTGATTGTTCGGCACATCTCCAAGAGCCTCAATGTTCCCATCAAGTTTGTCTCAAACGTCTCGACAGGTCGCGCATAACTAGTTCGCACTAGCGGCTCCGCGGCTAGATGGATCACACAGTCGAACTGTTTATCAGCGAATGTTGGCAGATCATTTCGAAGTTTCGTGATATCAAGTTCGATATTGGTACACAACTCACCAATTTGTGCGCTCTCAAAGAGCGATGGGTTGCCTTTCGGAGAAAGAGATAATCCAGTTACGTCACTTCCGAATTTCCGCAGTAGAAATGCCAACCAACTTCCCTTGAAACCAGTATGCCCCGTAACAAGGACTCGCTTCTTCTTCCAAAATTCGGTGTTGACCCTTACCAAACTTTCCATGGCGCCTTGCCCGTCTTCCAGAGATCTTCTAGATAGTTCTTGTCTCGCTGGGTATCCATCGCGTGCCAAAATCCACGGTGCTCGTAAGCATTGAGATGACGTTGAGAAACTAAACGCTTGAGCGGCTCTTCTTCCCAACTGGTCATATCGTCGTCGATAAAATCTATAGCCCCTGGTTTCAAGACGAAGAAACCACCATTGATAAGACCTCCGTCACCGCGCGGTTTTTCCGTAAATCCGACCACTTCAGAATCTTCCATCTGAATTGCGCCATAGCGGCCAGGAGGTAAGACCGCCGTAATCGTCGCCATCTTGTGGCTTGCACGATGGCTAGCGATAAGCGCTGAAAGATCAATATCAGCGAGGCCGTCACCGTATGTAAAACAAAAATCGGAATCTCCAACATGGCTGGCTACTCGCTTCAACCGGCCTCCCGTCATCGTTCCTTCGCCGGTGTCGACAAGCGTCACTGTCCACGGTTCCACATGGTTTCCGTGCAACTGAATCGAATTGTCTCGAACCGAAATTGTGACATCTGATGAATGCAGCAAGTAGTTCGCAAAATACTCTTTGATCATGTATCCCTTGTAGCCACAACAGATAATGAAATCAGAGATGCTATGAGCTGAATAGATCTTCATGATGTGCCATAGGATCGGTCTTCCGCCGATTTCAATCATCGGTTTAGGTCGAGCGTGGCTCTCTTCGGAAATCCGTGTTCCAAGCCCACCGGCCAAAATGACAGCTTTCATACCTGATCTCGAACCGGCTCTCGGCTGCAGCTTGCGACATTCTGTTCTACGTTCGCGCTACGAAAGCGTTTGGCATCACAACTAATGCACATCTTTTGAGGTTACTACTCGAAAACCTTCCGGTACGAGCGCCTTGACTGACTGCAAGTGCCGCGGGTTGGCTACAAATATCGTCGTGGCTGCTGGGTCAAATCCTCGCAACACCGAGGGAGAGGCCACTTCAACCCCACTCTTTTCTAGAAATCTGCCATGTTTGGTTGGTTCGAGGTCAACGACAACTGGCATAGAACGAAGTGGGGCAATCGCCTCAGTAAACACCGCACCCTTTGCGGCAGCACCCCAGATCACGAGATTGCTTGCAGCTGAATCGTGAAGCGAACTGCTCGTCAACTGTGTTGATCGAGTGTTTTGCATTTCTTCGAGCATCAATTTTGAATACTCGAATCTTAATTCATTAATCAAAGACTGCTCTCTCCGAATCAGATCTTTCGCGAGGAGAACCCATTGCCATTCTCCTTCAGCGAACACACCATGACCAACAACTGTCGAGCGCTGAATAAAGTCGTCAAGCACAAACTGGCATACATGGTCGTGGCACAGCTGGTACCAGATCGAATTCTCGACCATCCATTCGATTCTTTGGTATTCGACGTACACCAGTGCTTCCGGTTGTCGCTCCCAAAGCTGTTCAAGTATCTCGAAGGGTTGCTCCATATGAGGCAAGACGCAGCGAAGAACGTACAGGTCGGCTGGCGTGTCCCCTGGGGCCCAGAATCCTTGGATCAAGAACGGCTCATCTGAGCAAACCACTGGGTCGATCCCGGAAGCCTCGATCCCTCGACTTCGCAGAGCTCGAACAAACTCGCCTTGCCCGCAACCCACATCAAGTACAGACCCGACAGCTGGCATGTCTTGGAGAAGTGAAGCGACCACCGCGAGCGAATCCGACATGAATCCGTCAGAGCAGGCTACGACGGTTGAGTATGAATCGTCATATTTCACGAGAGAAGCGTCGTATCGGCTGTTGCGGATAAGACCAGTTTCGCCATCAATTGAGAATGACAAGATCCCAGTTGGTGCGGATACTGCTGACTCATGAGTCGCATGGGTGCGAGACACGTTACTTGGCGTTTCATACGAACCAAACAGAACGACTGGCGGAGTATGCTTGTCAGAAGGGCTCACTCTGCCACTTTACTTGGGACTATCGATGCAGACTTTGATTCTCGGCAGTAGCGGTTTTCTTGGCACTCATCTAATGGCTGCCCAGCAGGGCCCGCCGTCCCTGGAACTCGTTCCGTTGCCTCGCTCCGCTGAAGTGGATCTCTTGAGTCGATCGTCTCGCAAGCTTCTAGCAAAAACTGTTCATTGCAAAAACGTACTGATCCTGTCATGGGCCTCCACAGTCGGACCGCAATTCGATCAAGGATTAGCCCATCACCATTGGGCTGTTTCAATTATCGACTTGGTCGAGGAGCTAGGTGCAGCTGGTATCAAATGTTGGATCGCAGGTGCTGGAACCGACTTTGAGTCACCAACGACATTGTCCGCATACGCAACTGCGAAGAAACTCGTCCTTTCGACATTTGAATCACGGTGGTCATCACAGCATTGCTACCTCTCGCTGCCTTATATCTATTCTATTTACCATCGAAGACCTCGAATAGTTTTTGACGCAATTCAAAGACCTGACGATCCAATAGATGTTGTTTGTCGAAATCCGTACGCCGCACACGACTACCTTGATGTACGCGACGTAGCCAAACAGGTTCTAATTACGTTGGCACGGGACGAAATTGGTATCGCACGGATCACGTCTGGAGCGAGGACTTCGAATGAGCAACTTGTGAGGTTTGCACGAGGGCTTGAGACGGACGTTGCGTCTTCCTGTACTTGCAATGCGGCGGAAGAACCAACCAACCGGACGCCCTTGTTCCATACACAATCTCTTCTTGAACTAGCATAAAAAGATCATGTCAGTTGTTAAGCGTAAAAAACGGCGGCCGTGATCCCAGACGACGACGAATTCCAGGGCATGCGCTCGGACTGGAGGATTGGTCTCTCGGGTGATGCCGATCTCCGGTCACGCGCTGTTGATCTTCAACTGCAGGCTGAAAAACATCGCTATACCTATCTTCGCGATTGGTGCGGCGTTCCAATTATTCGTCTGCCCGACGACATCATCACGCTTCAAGAGATTGTCTTTGTTGAACAGCCGGCGGCGATTATTGAGGTTGGGATCGCGCGTGGTGGAGGGTTAGTGCTCGACGCATCATTAATGCAGCTTGTCGGGCTTGTTCCGCGCGTTCTGGGCATAGACATTGCGATCTATCCACACACCCACACAGCAATACGTAATTCACCGTTTTCATCGTGGATCGAAATGTGGCAAGGCGACTCAACCTCCGAAAAAGCTGCCGAGGTAGTCGCCAAATTCATTGGAACTTCGCCTTCAGACTCGAAAATAGTGCTCATCTTGGACAGTAATCACACCGAAGCTCATGTTCTGTCAGAACTTGAATCACTGAGTCCACTCTTGCCAGTTGGGAGCCTTATTCTTGTTGCCGATACACTTATCGAAGAGTTTCCTGCAGGTTATTTTGAGAATCGTCCGTGGGATGTTGGCAACAATCCGTTGACAGCACTCAACAAATTTCTTGAACGCCACCCCGAGGCGTATAAGCGCGAGTCCGCATGGTCCCGCCGTGCTCTCATCTCAGAGTTTCGAGACGGCGTGATTCGTCGTATCGCCTAGATAACGACACGCCATGTCCACGGGACCTTGCTAGAGAGACGATCGCGACGTGCGCACATTACTTGGTTGATGAACCACGACACTTGCTGATGCTGCTGAACTGCGCTGATCACGTGCGATATCGCATTTTGCGCAGGATGACCTGCAAACATGCTCTGGACGATCTTGGCGCTTGATGTTGTAGACAGAGAAGAAATCAGTTGGCGCGTCTCATCTTCATTCATTACGAGTATCACTTCGCTGATGAAGTGAAGGCTTGCATCGTGCAATTCGTGCCCGCATCGATGGCTTACTGACGATGCCTCAGATATGTATTTCACAAACGAATCCCATGACACATCGTGCGTTGTCGGGATTCTTAAGAGTCCATCCGTTGCGGCGTGAACCAAACGTCCGTAATCAAAGACTCCGCTATCAACGAGTGCTGTGCGTGCGCTTGCCACGATTTCCTGACATCGATCGAGGTCACGCATCGCCGCCACCACCTCATCCTTGTTCGACATGTCCTTTTCGAGGGGCAGGTAGTCCCGCCAAGGTTCGAGCACACCGAGATAGTCGTCTCGCTGCAGAACCTGGCATGTCCCTGCAAGCGCCGACTCGAAGAGGCGCGGGCTGATTGCCGAGAAGTCGTGCTTCATGTCCTTGCCGGGGAAGCACCTTGCCTCAATCTCGTCGAACGACGCATCCGGGTGGCGCACGAGGTGAGCCTGCACCTTCGTGTGGATGAGTCCGTAGGGGTCGTTAAGGCTCGCTCCACCCTTCATCCCGACGGTGAAGCGGCATGAAGCAAGGAATGCGAACCACGCGGGCCCTGTGAAGGAGTCCTCCACCCGCGTGGAGACGTCCACCATGAACCCCGCATCCCGTGCCACTGCAGCGAAGGCGACGGCCTGTGTCGCCTTGGCCTGAGCGAGGCGGCCGAGGTGCGGGGGCATGGCACGCACCCTCTGGCCGAGGTCGATGCGACGCTCGATCAGCGGTGCAGTCTCGGGCACTGGGCCCGACCGCACGTACCCGGTCAGGCCAGTGCGGAACTCCTTGTTTCTGCTCGAGCGGGGGTACAGCACGTCGCGGTCGTTGTCGATGGGCGTGAGGATTCGGTCGACGTCCCAGTCAATGCACCAGTTGTCGAGCAGTTTGTTCGCCCAGAAGTCGTCCTGTGCGATGGCAACCACCTTGCCGGCACGGCGAGCGATGTCACGATGGCGCCGCCTGATGAATGGCCAGAGCGGGGAGAATCGGTAGTTCAGGTAGTCGTAGTTCACCACCATCAGGTCGGGTGCGACGGCGCCGATCTCCTCCGGTACGGGCTGCTGGAAGTGGAGGTACTGCACGTCGCAGTGCGGCAGGTGCTCCCGGAAACTGAGCAGGTGGTCGATTGTCGTCTGTCGGCTCGTGGGCCTGAGCGCATGCACGACGAGAACCTTCGGCCGGGGTGCGGATTCTCCTGGCATCAGAACATCCGGTGGTGGAGACCCGAGGCACGCAGGAGCCGACGTGCGATGTGCGGGAAGAGAAGAACCGCGCGCTGACCCGCGTACTGGACTACCGCCGGCAGATGGTTCGTCAGCCGGACGATTCCGTGCTCACCGGGCACCGGTGCATCGGCAAGGGCCTGCTCCACTTCTGCCATCAGTTCGGGTCCCACAGCGTCGCGCGGCAGCCCGGCTGCCCATTCAAGCTCACGTCGGTTGTTGGTGAGGATTGCACTGCACACCCGCAGACGTGTGCCATCACTCGTGCCCACCGTCACGCGCTGCCCCTCTCGAGGGCCGTCACCGTGCGGCGGGCGGCATCGCCCTCGCCGTACGGTGCGAACGCAGGGCGGTCGCGGTGCCGCGCGAGTTCATCGTCGATCGGCACTTCACAACCCGGATCGATTGTGTTCCAACCGAGCTCCACCGTCTCCACCCATTCGGTCTCCGTTCGCAGGGTGATGCACGGCGCACCGAGCAGGAACGCCTCCTTCTGCAGACCGCCGGAGTCGGTCACCACACCCCTCGAGTGCATGACCGCGTTCACCAGTTGCGGGTACGGGAGCGGATCGAGAACACGCACCCTTCCCTGCTCCAGGTCGATTCCGAGTTCGGACGCTTTGGAGCGCAGGCGCGGATGGGCGACCAGAAGCACCTCGTGTTGCGAGGAGGCGAGGTGGCTGATGATCGTCGCGAGGCGTGCGGGATCATCGGTGTTCTCCTGTCGATGAATGGTCGACACGATGTACTGCGGTCC
>Ga0194116_10007703_pt1 | contig 11056 bp, 11 predicted proteins | sample TA2MahsurfametaG_4_FD_148617 | JGI IMG/M metagenome (GOLD analysis project Ga0194116, IMG submission 148617) | Freshwater microbial communities from Lake Tanganyika, Tanzania - TA2015008 Mahale S9 surface | ecosystem: Environmental > Aquatic > Freshwater > Lake | place: Tanzania: Lake... | reverse complement strand
CTGGACAAGTGCTGTTGATGACAACCACTTTTGGATGAAAGCTTTGAAACAGACGGTAGAGAGGCTTCTGCACTGAAAGACATACTGTCGCCCCGCGTTCGGTAGCCAGTAAGGCGTAGCGCCCAAAATGGATCGTATCGCCCAAGCCCTGTTCAGAATAGACGAAAAGCTTTTGATCCCTGAGCGGATCGTCACCCCACCAGAGTGGCTTGGAATATTTGCGTGCCACGGAAGTCTTTTTCCGTAAATTGCGATATTCGTAGGCAAGCCATCCTTCTTCGAAACGGCCAAGAGTCAGTAGGGCAAGGGCACGGTTATGATGGGCTTCGGTATCATCCGGTTTGATTTCTAATGCCCAGTCATAAAAGCCAATGGCTTCTTCAAATCTGTTCACTGCAGCCAGGAGGAAACCATGATTGATAAGCGTCAGCGGATTGCCCATTTCAATGCCGCGTGACGCCGCAGAGAGCATCAAGGCCCTTTCTGGTTGGCCGAGCAAGACAAGTATCTTGCTGCGCCAGAGATGCCCTTGTAGTGAGTATGGATGCGCTGCAATCAACGTTTCAACCGGACCCAGGCTTTCTTCCCAGCGCCCCTCAGAAAGCAGCGTATCGGCCCGACATAATAGCGCCAATTCCATATCGGGTTGGATTGCAAGCAACCTGTCAATAAGGGGTATGGCTTCGTTGTGACGCTTCAGGTTGCAGAGCGCGGAGGCCATACCAGCGATATACACTGTAGAATCAGGTTGCAGACGATGCGCTTTTTCATGCGCGTCATAGGCTTCCTCAAACCGTTGGAGTTCCGCCAATGCGCTGCCGCGCTGGTGATTTGCCTCAGCATCATCTGGTCTGCTTGCGATGACACGATCAAAAGCAGCGACTGCGTCAGCATGGTGGCCGAGTTTATGCAGAAGGTTCCCCGCATGCCGCCGCACATCAATTGCTGCGGGGTCCAAGACAAGCGCCGTTTCGAAACTGGCAAGTGCATCCTGGTCTTTTCCTTGTTTTATCGGGGCCAGTGCAAGGTTGTTGTGTAGAATGTGGCTTTCCGGCTTGATTTGTGTGGCGCGCTTTAGGCGGTTGACGCCTTCATCCGCTCGGCCGGCTTGTGTTGCGGCCAAGCCGGAAAGATGCAGTGCTTCAACATGTGTCGGGTCGAGATCCAGAATAATCAGACAGAGCGCCTCAGCCGCTGCCAAATCGCCTTGCCTGAGCGCAGCAACCGCTTTGGAAAATGTTTGATCAGTTACCTGGCGCGGCTTCTGCATCGGATTGGATTCCGCGCTACTTTGAAGGATGGGCTTCTATCCAATGCATTATGATTGCTTTCCTGGGAGAAAAGGTTAACGGGCCGCCTTCATCCGGAGCAATGATGATGCCTGTTCTGTGCGTCCCCTGGCTTGCTCTCGGACGCTAGGGCTGTTCAGCCTAGGCGCAAAACAGCCGTCTTTATCAATGGGCATACTGCAGCCCGATCGGGTTCTGATCATCTCACGCATGCTTCGTCATGCGTCTTGCCACCCGATGCCCAAGCCTATCCCGGCTGGCGCAGCCCAAGCCTTTCGAGCCTCGGCAGCACTTCCTGCACAAAATAGGGAATTTCCTTGAGGTAATCGAGGAAGGCGATGGTGCAGCCGGCAAGCCCTGTTGCACTCATGCGCGCCATTTCATCGGCAATGTCATCGGGTGTGCCAACGAATGGGTAGGAACCGGGATAGGCACCATCGAATTTGAAGCGGCCTTCGCGGGTGAAACGGTTTTCAAAAGGCCGCGCTATCTGCTGCCCCGGCGCGCCCACCATGGCGCCGCGGTTGTTGCGATAATAGGCTTGTCCCGATGTATCCGCCATTTCTTCTGCGAAGTAGTGGAAGAATTCCTCTGCTTCCTGTCGCGTGGGGCGGCAGACCACGTGGCCCATGGTGAAAACGCTAATCTGGCGCTGATGGCGCGCCATGTGCTGGCGTACATCTTCAAGCAGTGTCGGCACCTGGTCCAATTCCGTCACGTTCAGGAACAGCACGTCAGCCGCCTGAGAGGCGAAGTCCCGCCCCGCTGGTGAAAACCCCGCCGACATCACGGGCGGCCAGGGGCGCTGCACTGAAACCGGATTGGTGTGACAATTCTTGAGCTTGAAGAATTCGCCATCCCAATCAAATTCCGGCCCGCCTGCCAGCATTTTGGACCAGATGCGGAACCATTCCAGCCCATGCTGATAGCGCTTGTCTTGCTGAATGGTCACGCCATGCAGATCAAATTCCGCCTGGTTCCAACCGCAGACGATATTGAGCCCGGCGCGCCCATGGCTTACGTGATCAATCGTTGCAATTGCCTTGGCGCCAAAGGCGGGCGTGACGATCGGCACATGCACGGTGGAAAAGATCGCGATGCGTTTGGTAATGGCGGCAAGGGCCGCGCCATGGGTCAAGGTTTCAAGCGACCTGCCATAGATATTCGCATCCCCCTGATAACCGCGCCATTTCGCAACCGGCAGGATGAATTCAAGGCCTGCTTCGTCAGCGATTTGCGACATGGCCGCAATGTCATCCCAATCGGCCTTCCAGCGTTCCGGCGCACGGCTCATGGTCAGGCCGCCATCGCAATTGGCGCTAAAAATGCCGAGTTTGAATTTATTCGGGCCGAAAAGCGGGTTTTGCGCCCGTGCATCCTGTTCCATGGCGTTTCCTCTCCGGCTACACTGTGCGGCGCGGGAAGGGCCTCGGCAAGGTGCTGAGTATGATTGCATCCCGCGGCAGGATCGGGAATCATTTCCCTCAGAAGCAAGGGGAAACACCATGACTGCTTGGCCTGATGCCGCCCGACCGGGAGAACCTGCGGACCCTGCGCGCGCCTGGCATTGGCTGGCACGCATGGATGATGGCGGACAGGCGCCCGTGCCGCTTGGCTGGAATCCTGCGGCCCGGCAATGGCTTTCCTGGGATGGCAGTGCCTTGGCGCCAGCGGAAGCGGCGCGGCGCTTCCGCTATCTTGGTCCGGCACTGACCCCGGCTGAGGTTGCGGCGGAGGCCGTGCCGGCAGAAGCGACGGAGGCGCCGCCCGCGCCGCCCCTGGATATGGTCCCGAAACGCGAGGCCATTCGCAATCATTTGCTGATCTTTGTTGGCAGTGTGGTGGCGACGCTTTTCCTTGCCGAGAAGATCGTGCATTGGCGCGGCCAGTAGTCGCGCTATCTGTGGCCAAATTTTGATGCCGCCGAAGCTTCCCGCGACCCGTCATCCTCTTACTGGAAAGCACACTTCATGAATGACCAGGCACCGCTTGCTTATAGTGATGCGAAAATACGCTCCATCCTGCAGCGGGTGAAGACGATTGCACTGGTTGGTGCTTCTTCCAATTGGAATCGTCCCAGCTATTTCGTCATGAAATACCTGCAATCCAAAGGCTATCGCGTGATTCCGGTGAACCCCGGCACGGCGGGCCAAACCCTGCTGGGTGAGGCGGTTTACGCGAAGCTTGCCGATATCCCCGACCAGGTGGATATGGTGGATGTGTTCCGCGCCGCCGATGCGCTGCCGGGCATTGCCGATGAAGCGATTGCGGTTGGCGCCAAGGTGCTTTGGGCGCAGCTTGGCGTGCGCCATGATGGCGCAGCAGCCAAGGCGGAAGCCGCTGGGCTTGAAGTGATTATGGATCGCTGCCCGAAAATTGAATTCAGCCGTTTTGGTGGTGAACTGTCCTGGAGCGGGGTCAATTCCGGCCTGATCCGCAATCGCCCGCCGGAACCGCCGGCGGACCGCAAGACCCATAATCGCCCACTACCGCCACGCAATCTGGATTACGGCTTCGCTACCCGCAGCATTCACGCAGGTGCGGCGCCTGATCCCACCACCGGCGCGCGTGGCACACCGATTTATCAGACGACAAGCTTTGTGTTTGAGGATGTGGACCACGCCGCATCGCTGTTCAATCTGCATAATTTTGGCCATGTCTATACGCGGCTTTCCAACCCGACCGTTGCGGTTTTGGAGGAACGCGTGGCAAGCCTGGAAGGCGGGCGTGCGGCAGTTGCCACCGCATCAGGCCATGCGGCGCAGTTCGTCACTTTCTTTACGCTGCTTGAACCTGGCGATGAATTTCTCGCCAGCCGGAATCTTTATGGCGGATCTCTCACGCAATTCGCGCTTAGTTTCAAGAAGCTCGGCTGGACCAGCCATTTCGTGGACCCGACCGACCCCGAGAATTTCCGCCGCGCGTTGACGCCGAAATGCAAGGCGATTTTTGTCGAAAGCCTCGCCAATCCCGGCGGCATTGTAGTGGATTTGCGCGCCATTGCCGATATCGCTCATGAAGCCGGCATTCCGCTGATAGTGGATAATACGCTGGCCTCACCGTATCTTTGTCAGCCTTTCGAGCATGGTGCGGATATCATTACCCATTCACTGACAAAGTTTCTTGGTGGCCACGGCAATTCGCTGGGTGGTATGATCGTTGAATCCGGCAAGTTCAATTATGCCAATGGCAAGTTCCCAAGCATGGCGGATCCTGAACCTGCTTATCACGGACTGAAATTTTATGAGAATTTCGGTGATTTCGCCTTCACCACCAAGGCGCGTGCCGTCGCATTGCGTGATTTCGGCCCCACGCTTTCACCCATGAATGCCTGGTTGACCATCACCGGGATTGAAACCCTGCATCTGCGCATGGAACGCCATGTCGCCAATGCGCAGCAGGTGGCGGAATTCTTGGCAGGTCACGCGAAAGTTGCCTGGGTGTCCTATGCCGGCCTACCCAATAGCCCCTTCAACGCACTCGCCAAGCGCTACTTGCCGAAAGGGCCGGGTTCGGTCTTTACCTTTGGTGTGAAGGGCGGATTTGAGGCAGGGATTCGCCTGGTTGAGAATGTGCGGCTGTTTTCGCATCTGGCGAATGTTGGCGACACGCGCAGCCTGATCCTGCATCCCGCCTCCACCACGCATCGGCAATTGACCGAAGAACAGCGCATTGCCGCCGGCGCCGGGCCGGATGTGGTGCGGCTGTCCATTGGGCTTGAGGATGCGGCGGATTTGATCCGCGATCTGGATATGGCGCTTGGGGCTTAGGGCGCTTGATGGCGGCGCAGATTTCGCAGGTGCCTATGGGTGAGGCGTTTTTGTCACGCCGCAGCGGACAGCGCCGCCTTCGGGTCAATCCGACCATCATATAAGGCGCGGCCCAGGATCGCGCCTTCAATACCAGCATCGACGTCACGCAGCGCCGTGATATCCTCAACTCCCGCGACACCGCCCGAGGCTATCACGGGCAAACGCACCACCCGCGCCAGCGCCGCGGTTGCCGCGACATTCACGCCGCTCAACATGCCATCACGCGCGATATCGGTGTAAATCACTGCCGCCGCGCCGGAATCCTCAAAGCGGCGCGCCAGATCGGTCGCACTCACATCGCTGGTTTCGGCCCAGCCTTCGGTCGCTACCATGCCATCCCGCGCATCAATGCCAAGCGCCACGCGGCCCGGAAAGGCGCGGCAGGCGGCGCGGGCAAAATCCGGGTCCTTAACTGCGGCCGAGCCCAGAATGATCCGGCTGACCCCGGCGGCCAGCCAAGCTTCCGCCGTTGCCATGGAACGAATGCCGCCGCCCAATTGCAGCTTCGCCCTCGGCACGGCAGCGATAATCGCGCGCACGGCTGCCGCATTGGCAGGCTTGCCGGCAAAGGCGCCGTCCAGATCAACCATATGGACCCAGGTAAATCCGGCCTTGATGAAGCTTCGCGCCTGCGCTGCCGGATCATCGGCATAGATGGTGGCCTGATCCATCTCTCCACGTTTCAGGCGCACCACCTGCCCGCCTTTCAAATCAATGGCGGGATAGAGCGAAAAAGCCATTACTGTGTTGGGTCGAGCAGCGCGCCAGTGGTACGCCCGCGGCCTGGTTCCAGCGGTTTGAAGTAATAGCGCCCGCCTACCGTTTGGCCATTCACGCGCGCATAGAAGGGATGCGTCCCCCAATGCACGTAACCAAGGGCTTCAAACAGGGCGATAGCGGTCGATTGCGTCTCCCGCACGTCAAGGTTCAGCACACGATGGCCAAGCGCTGCGGCGCGTTCTTCAACGCGGTGCACCAACATCCGCGCCAAGCCATGGCCGCGCGCATAGGGCGCCAGATAGGCATGGGTCAGCGTGGCGCCGAAGGACTGGGCTTCATTATGGCGTGGCGGGCGCACCAACTGCGCCGATCCAACCACGTGGCCATCCAGGCGCGCGATGAATAATTCACGTTCCGGCACCAGCAGCGTGCCACGGAAATGCCGCGCGAGCGCTTCCCGCCCCTGGGGTTCCAGCCAGCCGAAACCACCACCTTCAATGATGGCGGCATCCGTCGCCTCACAAAGGTCGGCCATATCGGCATCGGAGATTTGTTTCGCGAGTTCCACCGCCAGATCATGGGTAAAGCTGCTCGCCAGGGCGCTGTTCATGGCTTCCATTTCAGGAAATTCACAAGGATACGCAACCCCACCGGGCCACTTTTCTCCACATGGAACTGAAGCCCGGCAAGATTATGGCGGGCAATTGCGGCCGTGACTGGCCCTCCGTAATCGGTGATGGCGATCACATCCCCCGCCTGGGTAGCCCTAAAGGCATAGGAATGCACGAAATAAACTTGATCCCCGGGTGTGATGCCCGCCAGCAAAGGGTGGCAGCCCGGGTGGAAGGAAAGCCCGTTCCAGCCCATTTGCGGAAGTGGTAAAGGCTTGCCGTCAGCACCCTGGGGGTCCATCGGCGCCACTTCTCCGGGGAGCCAATCAAGCCCCGGCGTGCTGCCATGTTCCAACCCGCGAGAGGCCATCAACTGCATGCCCACACATATACCAAGAAAGGGCACGCCATCCTTGCGTACGCGCTGTTCAAGGGCGGCCACCGCGCCCGGCAGCGCATCCAAGCCTCGCCGGCAGGCGGCGAAAGCCCCCTGGCCAGGCAGCACTACCCGATCAGCGGCCAGGATTTCCGCCGCATCGCGGGTGACACTGATATCGGCCGCGATACCGGACTCCCCCGCCACTTTCTGAAAGGCCCGCAGCACGGAAGCGAGGTTGCCCGAACCCGGGTCTATGATCACCAACTTCATGCGAGGCCCTGCGCCAGATCGGGGCGACGATCCGCCAGATTCAACACCGCCCCATCTTCATTGCGCCCCTGCACCACGCCCATCAGGCGGAAGCCTTGCCGTTCCAGCGCCCAGCGTTGCAGGTTGCGCGCTTCGAGCCCGGCCAGGATTTGCAGCGCCACCATCGCCCAGGGGGAGATACTGGAAGGCAGCACGAAGCCCAGAAGTGTGGCAAGCGCGAAGTAAAATGCCGCCACGATCCAAAGCCGCTTGGCGAGGAACCAGAGCAGCGGAAACAGCGCGGCCCACCAGGAAAACCCCTCCCGCACTATGACCGTCCGCGCGGGTTTGCCCGCCAAAGCTGGGCGGAGATGAACGGTCCAGACGCGCATATCAGGCTTCCAGCACGCCCTTGGTGGAAGGAATGGCGCCCAAGGCGCGCGGGTCGGGCTCTACCGCTTCGCGCAAAGCCCGAGCCAGCGCCTTGAAGCAGGCTTCCGCCACATGGTGCGCGTTGGTGCCGGCCTTTAGCGTCACGTGCAGCGTAATGCCGGCATTGAAGGCGAGCGCGCGGAAGAATTCCTCAAATAGTTCTGTGTCCATTTCGCCAATCTTAGGCTGGGCGAAGGTCACAGCCCAGGCGAGGTATGGCCGGCCAGAAATATCTACCGCTGCTTCGGCCAAAGCCTCATCCATCGGGATGGTTGCTGCGCCATAGCGGCGAATGCCACGCTTATCGCCCAAGGCCAAGCGCAGGCATTGGCCAATCACGATGCCGACATCTTCCGTGGTGTGGTGGAAATCTATGTGCAGATCGCCCTTGGCCCGAAGCTTCAGGTCGAACAAGCCATGCCGGGCGAGCGCGGTCAGCATATGGTCCAGAAAGCCGATTCCGGTGGCGATATCCGCGCGCCCTTCGCCATCCAGGCCCAGGGCGGCGGTGATCGCGGTTTCCGAGGTCTCGCGGCTGATTTCCGCGTGGCGGTTCCAGGGGGGGGTGGTTTTCATGCTACCTAACTACGCCTCGCGGTGGGAGGGATGCAACCGAAAGCGGGGGTGTGGTTGTCTCCGCGCCCGAGCCGCGCCATTTCTGGCGGATGACACAGACACATCATGACCCCCTGGGCTGGCACGGCACCACCATTCTTTGCGTCCGCAAGGGCGGGCAAGTGGCCATGGCGGGGGATGGGCAGGTCTCGCTCGGGCAAACCGTGGTGAAGGGCAATGCCCGCAAAATCCGCCGTATCGCCGGCGGCAAGGTGCTGGCGGGCTTTGCTGGCGCCACCGCGGATGCCTTTACGCTGCTGGAGCGGCTGGAAGCCAAGCTGGAACGCTTTCCGGATCAATTGGAACGCGCCTGCGTTGATCTGGCGAAGGATTGGCGGACGGATCGTTACCTGAGGCGCCTGGAAGCCCTGTTGGCGGTGGCGGATGCCAAAAGGTCCTTGCTGGTGACAGGGCAGGGCGATGTGCTGGAACCGGAAGATGCCATCATCGGCATTGGTTCCGGCGGGAATTACGCGCTTTCAGCCGCCCGCGCGCTGCTGCCCGTGGACAGCGTGGGCGCTGAGGAGATTTGCCGCCGCGCCATGAAGATTGCCGCCGATATCTGCGTTTATACCAATGGCAATATCATCCTTGAAACGCTGGCCGCCAGCGCGGGAGATGCGGCATGACTGAAACCGTGAACCTCTCCCCACGTGAGATCGTCTCGGAGCTTGATAGGCACATCGTCGGCCAGCAGGAAGCCAAGCGGGCGGTTGCGATTGCTTTGCGTAATCGGTGGCGGCGCCAGCAATTGCCGCCAGGGCTGCGTGAAGAAGTTGTGCCGAAGAATATTCTGATGATTGGGCCGACCGGCTGCGGCAAGACGGAAATCGCCCGCCGCCTTGCGCGCCTTGCGCATGCGCCCTTCCTGAAGGTTGAGGCAACGAAATTCACCGAAGTTGGCTATGTCGGGCGCGATGTGGAAAGTATTGTGCGGGATTTGGTGGAAGTTGCCATCACCATGGGGCGGGACGCTGCGCGCAAGGGCGTTGAGGCCAAGGCGGAATTGGCGGCCGAGGAAACCCTGCTGACGGCTTTGGTGGGCGAAGGCGCTTCCGGTGAAACGCGCATGAAGTTCCGCCGCATGCTGCGAGAAGGGCAGTTGGAAAACCGCGAGATTGAAGTGCAATTGGCTGATTCCGGTCCAGCCATGCCGATTGGCATGATGGATTTGCCGGGCGGGCCGCCGCCGCAGATGCAGAATTTGCAGGATATGTTCGGCAAGATGTTCGGTGGGCGCAGTAAATCCCGGAAGATGACGGTGGCCGAAGCCCGCACGGCGCTGCTAAAGGATGAAGCGGATAAGCTATTGGATCAGGATGCGGTCGTGCGTGATGCCTTGGCCAATGTCGAAGCCAACGGCATCGTGTTTCTGGATGAGATTGACAAGATTTGCGCGCGCACCAGCGAAAGCGGTATGCGTGGTGGCGATGTCTCCCGCGAAGGGGTGCAGCGCGATTTGCTGCCATTGATTGAAGGCACCACGGTGACCACCAAGCATGGCCCTGTGAAGACGGATCATGTGCTGTTCATCGCTTCTGGCGCGTTTCATTTGGCAAAGCCTTCCGATCTTTTGCCGGAATTGCAGGGTCGCTTGCCGATCCGTGTGGAATTGAAGGCGCTGTCGCGCGATGATTTTCGCCGAATTTTGACCGAACCGGAACATTCGCTGCTCAAACAATATACCGCTTTGCTGGGCACGGAAGCTGTGGCGCTTGATTTCACGCCGGATGCAGTTGAGGCGATTGCCGATCTGGCGGCGGAAATCAATGCGAGTGTCGAGAATATCGGCGCGCGGCGTTTGGCGACGGTTTTGGAGCGCCTGCTTGAGGAGATTTCGTTCACCGCTACGGATCGCGGTGGTGAGACGATTGCGGTGAATGCCGCCATGGTGCGTGACCGTGTGGCCCCCCTTGCCGCCAGCGCCGATCTTTCGCGCTATATCCTGTAGCAATGAGCGTTTCAGTCAGCGCCGGACCGCCGCCTTTCTGTCAGCGCGCCGAGGATGAACTGCGCGCGGCCTTTGAGGCTTTGGAGAACCCTTCCCTCGCCGCGCGGCTTTCGGCGACTGTGGGCACGCCGATTGAAGCACTGACCGCACGCGTGCCCAATACGCTGCAAGGCGGGCTGCAAGGCGCGGTGCGTGGTGCGCTCACCACCGCGATGGCGGCGGCACTGCGGTCATCTCCGGCTGCCTCCCCCTCGCTTGTTCCTTCATCCTGGCTGCATCGTGGACTGGCGGCAGCAACGGGGGCGGCGGGTGGTGCCTTTGGTCTTGCAGGCACATTGGTGGAATTGCCGGTTTCGACGACGGTTCTGCTCCGCCAGATTGCTGCCATCGCGGCCGAGGAGGGTGAGGATTTGACCCGGCCTGAGATCGCTGCCGAATGCCTAAAGATATTCGCGCTAGGAGGGCGCGGGCGCGCAGATGATGCAGCCGAATCGGGCTATTTCGCGCTGCGTATTGCCTTGGCTGAGGCGCTGAAGGGCAGCATCGGTGCCAGTATCCTGCCCGGCTTCATAGCCGCTATTGCGTCACGCTTTGTGGGGCCGGTGGGCTTGAAGCTTTCCGCGCAGGCCGCGCCGTTGTTTGGCGCTGCCGCCGGGGCGGCCATCAACCTGGCGTTTCTGGAGCATTTCCGCAGTGTGGCGCGTGGGCATTTTACGCTCAGGCGGCTGGAACGCGTGTATGGCGCCGCGCCAGTGCGCTCGGCCTATGATGCGCTGGCTGCGACACGGGATGTGGCGTTTGCGAAGGGTTTGAAAGACCAGCGTGACTGACGCTGGGCGAAGATGTGCGACTTAAGCCAAACGGGAGAGGGTGGACCAGCCCCCAATTCGACCGGACACCTGGCGTAACCGTGATGGCCTAGGTGTAAGCCTAGGCATACGCCTATGTCTAAGCCCATTGAGCGTGTTGAAATCATCACCGGCATTCAGCGCCGTCGG